>Ga0075116_10001459_pt1 | contig 10815 bp, 19 predicted proteins | sample AntAceMetag02UKC_FD_69786 | JGI IMG/M metagenome (GOLD analysis project Ga0075116, IMG submission 69786) | Saline lake microbial communities from Ace Lake, Antarctica- Antarctic Ace Lake Metagenome 02UKC | ecosystem: Environmental > Aquatic > Non-marine Saline and Alkaline > Saline | place...
GAGCAGTCCGGGATCATCACCGACCAGCAGAACGCCTGCGTGGATATGCAGCAGAACGAAATGCGGCTGACGAACACCGTGGCGGAGCTGGTGGACGCGCAGATCAAGGCCATGGAAGCGGTTGACTTGTTCATCGACGACCTTAAGCTAGATAACAAGTTGCCGACGTTGCACGAGCGGTCTGCTGCAGCCATCGCCAAGGCGCGGGAGGTGCTCGGTGAATAAGCATGTTGCGATCTTAGTCTGGTTTGGCGTTCTGATCCTTACTGGCTGGTCATGCTGCTGCATAAACTCGCTAGCCCAGGCAGACCGTGACACGCTCATCATCGGCGAACCGCCAACCATCGTGGCGCTGCTGGTAGATGAGCCCCAACCCGATACCCCACCGATTCCCGTATGGGAGTCCGCAGCTTACAGCATGGGAGTCGGCGATGACCACGTGGTAGCAGTTCGCGCTGTAGTCGAAACCACTGGCGTCGCCGGCGCTTTCCTGCTGGCCGTGGGCAAGCTCGAAAGCCATAACCAGCATTACACCCCGGGCGGGGCGGTAAAGCGCGGTGACGGCGGCAGGGCCATCGGCTGGGGGCAAGTACACCGTTCGCCGTGGCAGAAGTGGGCGGCGGGTGAACTCGACCGCGAGATCGACCTGGATGTACTGGAAGACAACGTACTGGTGGCCGCAATGATCCTGCAGCGCGGCGGCTACGATGCGGCAGATGAGGCCACCTGGGAACCTGCCGCCGCGTATTACAACACAGGTAAGCACCTAAAGAGCACGAGCTATTCCAGAGCAGTGATGAAACAGTATGCAATGATAAAGGATGGTGAGTAATGGACAGGCAACGTGAGTTAGAGATTCTACTAGCGGCAATTCACAACGCACCGCCGCTGGAATACAGCGATGATGAGGTTGAAGCATTGCGCGTGAAACTGCAGAATGAACTTGACGCGACGCCTAAGCGGTGGCCGTGCCAGGGCTTGGAAGATAAGGCCGAGCTTGGGATTTACCTGAGTGCTGAATCAGACAGAACCGTATTGATTCGGTGCGTTGATGCCATCGATAATGCTGTGTGCAACCTGTCAGACCCAAACGCCATCGACTTCGGCATGGCCTGCGTCAAGGCAGGCGGCGGTGACGTGCTGGACAAGGCTGCTGTGATTCGCCGCTTAGTACATATCGCCGAGGGCCACGATACGGGCGAGGACTTGGCGTTGTACCTTGACGAACTGGAGGCAGGCAAGCCCAGCCCTGTCGTAATGCTACCCAGCGCTGCCCTGAAAGCCCTGCTCGACCAGATCGACAACAACGACTACACCGACAGCGCTGACCACGAGCTGAAGAAGAACATCGTGGTACACAGCGCCCGGGAAGCACTGCAGGGGATATCAGCATGAACACTGCAACCCAAGTCACCCAGAACCTGGACAAGCCCAGCCTGCAGGCAGCGTTCAACAGTCTGACACCTGAGCACCAAGCCCGGGTCCGCCGAGTGTTCGGTGAGTGCCAGGACATCGAAGCCCGCGACGTGCAACGCAAGTTTCACATCATGGCAAACCTGCGCTGGCCGAAGACCAAGACTGCCCTGCTCGATGAACTGAACAAGGGCAAGCTCGGCCACTACGACGCTCCGACACTTGACCGGCTGCTGGCTGAGTTGGAGATCAGCGACGAAATTGAGGTCAAACACAACCACGTTATTCGGAGGAATATGTGATGGAAAAGAAGTGGTTCACAACAGTGGGATTCGTCGGTGGTGAATTTGCCATGTTGTGCGAGGATCTGGACACGATGCAGAAGTCTATCTTGGGCTTGATCGTGGATGATCATTACGGCATCAATGAGGCATCAGTTGAAACTGGCTTTTGCTGGCGCCCCGCCCCGCCTGACCTTGCCGAATGGCTGGATGCTGAGATGCACGTCGAACAGAGATTAGACAAGAACGCATACGGGCCAGATTCAAGAACCAAGGTGCCGGGTGGGTGGTTCTACGCTGGCGGTGCCGGTGAGTCTGCGGCGGCAGTATTCGTCCCCGTCGCCGGGTCAGCGAACATCACCATCATCGCGGGTGACCAGTAATGCCAAATAAACAACTCAGAACCGAATGGCTGAAGAGTGCCGACGCCCGGGATCGGGACGCGAAGATCAAGGATGCCAGCTCCCGTGCCACGAGGATGTACATGAACATCCTGATGAGTCGAGTTGAAACTGAATACAGTGGTTTCACTCACACCAACGAGTTTGCTTCTGAAGTCGAGCAGGCGCTGATCAACGTCGCAACGAAACACCTGGAGGGTGACCAGTAATGAACGATGTACAGAAGAGGCTGAACAAAGCCCGGGCGATCCTGGATGAGTGTCAGGCGAACCTCGATGAGCCAGGCTGCTCGCTGCGGACAAAGCTCGACCTGGCTGCGGCAGGGATGGAAAAGCTGAGGATTGCCTTCCGCAATATCCGGGCACCATTGCTGCCCTGCCTCTCCCGGGGCTTGTTTGCCGATTACTGCCGCCGGGCTGCTGCCGATAAAGCAGCCGTGTTTGGCCCCGACCTCCTTACTCCCATCCCCACCGATGCCCTCCGCGCGATGCACAAGCTTAATAATGAGATGGAAGCGGCGGCACGAAAGCGGCGCCCAGCTCCCAAGTACCACACCGGCATGCTCGTGGTGAAGGGGTCAACGGTCGGATTCATCATGGTTGCCGTCGGACCCGGAGGCGGGTGGAAGTACCAGGTGCGCATCCCCGAGGCCCCTGTTGAGACTGACGATGACGGCAACCCCAAGTATCCGCTGTGGTCTGAGGGGTCGATCAAGTCAGTGAAAGAGGTTGGCAAAGTTGAATTCGGATGGATGGATGGGCCGCTCCGTTCCATCCTGGGCGGACTGCCGGGCTATGGACTCGGGCGGATATTCAGCAGTGAGGGAACTGAGTCTGAGCTGCGCCCCGAGGGCACTGTGAAGCACGCGGCAGAGCAGGAAGCTATCAGGCGAGCCGCCATAGCAGGTGTAGAAAATCTTGTACTGCTCGGCGTGGATGTTAAAGCCGCTGAACGCGCTACAAGCAAGCCAACCCCCGAGCCGAAAGTCCCGGAGACGCTTATGCTGGAGTGGGGTGCTGGTGGCTGGCACCTGGGATTGCTAGAGATCAGGCAATACGGTTTACACTACAGGTTATTCGGCGATGGTAAGTTCCTGGGCAAGGTTGCCCAGTGCGAGATCCCCCGCCTATGCCGCGACCTCTGTGTCATTGCCAAGGTGCCGATCCCCCAAGCGGTGGAGCTGTGGGACGCCCAGTACCTGCTCTGGCATGTGTTTGACAGGCTCTGGACTAGCAGCCCTGACAGGACAAAGGTGCTAGAGGTACAGCGGCTGCTGAAGGATGTCAAACAGCCGGGACCGAAACCAGATCAGCCCGAAGCCGCACCGGACATGCTCAGCAAGCAGGATGTGATTGACCTCATTGAAGCGTGGCTGGACGCTGAGCGTGCGAAAGTGCCAGACTATAAATCGCCAACATCAACGATGGAAAAGCGCCGCCATGGACGTTATATTGAGGCAGCAGATGCGATCATTCGCCGCCTTCAGGAGACCATGTAATGCCAGCCAAGAACCCAGCAATGCAATTTACCCGGGCCGTCCGCACCGCCATGCCGCTGTGCTGCGGACTATTCGGTGAGGGTGGAAGCGGCAAGACCTACAGCAGCCTGCTACTCGCCCGTGGCCTTGTAGGTCCGGAGGGCAAGATCGCGCTGATCGACACGGAATATGAGAAGAGTAGGCTGTTCGCCAAGCTGACACCTTTCGACCTGATTGCCCTGGAAGCGCCTTACAAGCCCGAGATATTCACTGAGGCCATCCACGGGGCCGTTGAGCAGGGCTACGACATTGTGATTGTTGATAGCCTGAGCGCGGAGTGGAGCGGTGAGGGTGGAGTGCTGGACCGTGCCGATGATCAGAAGTACGGCGGCGGCAAGGATATGCAGGGACTGAGTAAATGGAAGATCCCCAAGGCTGAGCACAAGGACTTGCTACACGCCCTGCAGGCTCATCCGATTCATGTGATTTGCACGTTGCGTGCCAGGGAGATCAACCGGCAGGTCAAGGATCCGAAGACTGGCAAGGACATCGTGGTCCGTGAAGGGCTCGGACCTGAGACAGAGAAGTACACTCATCACATCTTCGACTTCTACGGCCTGCTGGATGACCAGCACCGATTCATCATGCGCAAAGACAGAACCTGCCAGTTCCCGAAGACCCCGTTCGTGATTACTGAGAAGACCGGCAAGATGCTGCGGGACTTCTTCGACTCCGGTGAGGGTGTCGAGAACCGCGGCAAAGCCGGCGGTGTGTTCGAGAACACGAAAGTCATCGACCTGCTGAATGAGCTGGGCTCTGACAAGTCACAGCACGACGCGATTATCCGCAAGCTCATCGGCGGCATGGACCCGGAAGCCACAGAGACGCTGGACAAGCTGATGGATCGGCTGAGCCGCCAACTCGATGAGCGCGATGCGAAAAAGGACGGTGAGAAGTAGTGAACGGAACACTAAACGACTGTGACAGCAACATTCTGCGTGAAGAACTTTGTAGAGTGGCATATGAAATGCTGCGACCGTTTTACCTGCTGGCTGCCCATTGCAAAATCAGCATTGACGGAAACCAGTGGTGCGTGCTGTATGGCGAAAACCTACAGGACGGCGTTGCTGGGTTTGGGGACTCGCCGGATGCTGCCAGCCGTGCATTTGACGCGGACTGGCATAAGAAACTGGGTGATTCCAAGTGACCTTCATCCGCCTATCCCACACCAGGAACCTCGCTTGCCCAGAGAAGCACCAGCGCCTGTACCAGCTTGGCGAAGCGGAGCCCAAGGCTGACTACACTGGCTGGGGAACCATGCATCACCTGATCGCTGAGGACTACACCAGGGAGCTGTCACGCCTTGGCCTGGCACGTAGTACCCCGATCTTCGTCCGGATCTTCAACGACCACACTCAGCTTGTCGACTGGAAGATACTCGAGGACATGCAGAAGATCGGTGAGAGCTTTGTCAGGCAATTCCAGCTGGATGATCGTGTCGAGCATAACCACTGCGAGCTGGAGCTGGCCATCAACCGCAACTTCGAAGTGATCCCGTACAGCGAAGCCCTGGATGAGAACGGCATGGCGCTGCAGGATTGCTTCACAGGTGTCATCGACTACCTGGGCTTGTTCTTCGGTGGTGAGCGTGCTCTGCATAAAGAATACAAGTTCGGCAATCAGATGTTCGACATGTGGGAGTGCGAGCGGAATAAGCAGGTCAGGACTTATGTGTACATGGCCTTCAAGGCGTTCTTAGGGCTGCAGCATATCGGATCAACGCTGTGGGCGCCGAAGTTCAGTCAGATATCGGTGGCAGGGTTCGACCGTGACAAGCTTGTTCCGGAGTTCGAAGAGCACCTGACAAAGCAGTGGGCACGGGCTGACATGTTGCGCGCTGAGTTCGGCGACGGTCCCTGGCCGGCTGAAGTGAACTACGAGGAGGCCTGCTGCTTCTGCAGGCTGTACCCCTACTGTGCAAAGAAACGGGAGGTCATCGCAAAATGGAAAGCGAAGCTGATGGCAGCGTAGGTGAAATTTGCTACAAGTGCAAAAAACCATTTCCTGAATCTAACTATATTTCTTTTGGGGCGGCAGATGGCACTGGCCCATACTGCGAAGCATGTTGGAATGCTGGTTGGCAGTTTGGTGGATATGTTAATCCTTGCGGCGTAACATTAGCTGAGAAGATCAGGGGTGCGGCTACCAAGCTGGAATTCGAAGCGAACGTGCCTTACCCTGACGGCAACCCAGCACAGAAACTATCACGCGCAGTGCAGGCTGCTGTGAACATTCCAGATTCTTGCAGTGCAATCAACTGCGGCCTGCCTGACGATGGCACTGATAAGCACTACAACACGGCTCTTGCCGAAGTTCGCCGAGTCATCGGCCGTGAACTGGGAGTAACCCTGTGACAGTCACCGACCGCATTGCCCTGCAAGCCGAAGCCACCGAGCGCATGGAAGCCGAAGCCGTTGCCAAGTCTATCCAGTCTGACAACGAAGAGTGGTTCAAGCGAATCCACCCGGAGCTTGGTAGCTTCGAAGCGCACGGCATGTGGTCAGGCAAGCGCCGGCAGTTCAAGGAGAGCTACAACAAGCCAGTGGTCAGGGAAGCGCTGATGGCCTGCGACTTCTACGTTGACGATGAAGTGTGGGACATGCTGACTGATGCCCAGGTTAAGAAGCTGGTGAAACACCCCAACCTGGCGGGCAAGGTGAAGCGCGAAATGAACAGGATCGATGAAGCGGATGGTGGGCTGATAAGAGTCCCTGGCGCCTGGAACTACGGCCCGGTGAAGAAAAAGCCGAGCTTGGACAAATACGAGATTGACGAGTAAGGATTCGCCGGCAACCGGTGATCCGAGGAGTGAATGATGGGAAAGCAAGTTGAAACAGGCACCGTTCATGCCTTGGGGATGAGGGTCAAGGATTACATGGGCATTGAACTGGCTGACTTCAAGTTCGGCAAGGGTGAAGTAACCCTGATCACTGGTGAGAATGGTTCGGGGAAAACGTCTGTCCTGAATGCATTCTGGGCTGCCATCGGCGGTGGCAAGATCAAGCTGAAGAAGCCGATCCGTGATGGCAAGGCAACCGCCACGATTGAGGTTGACCTGCAGACCGAGAACGTGAAGGTCGGTCGGCTGACCGTGACGCGCCGGTACTGGTTTAAGCGCGACAAGGAGACCAAGGAAGTCACCGACGAGGTTACTGGTGAGATCAAGATTACCGGTGACGGGAACCAGCAATATAGCCGCCCCCAGGAGATCATGGACGAGCTGTTCACCGAGCTGTCGATTGACCCGACCAAGTTTGACCTGATGAAGCCAGCTGACCGGCGGGAATTGCTGCTCAGCATGGTCGACATCGGCATGGACCTGGACGAGTGGGGCCGGATTGAGGATGGGCTTAAAACCAAGCGGTCCGAGGCCAAGGTTGAGAGGGACATTCTCCGCGCCAAGGCCACTGGTATGGAAATCCACGAGGATGCGCCGGAAGCCGTGATTGACCCGGCCGCCATCCAGGCGAAGATCGATGAGGCTGAAGTGGTGAAAACGCAAAAGCTGGAAATGGTGAGCGAGGCCGCCGATCTGGTACGTGATGAACAGGATGCCCTGCAGTGCATTAAGGATGCCGAAGAGCACATCGAGCAACTGCAGGCTACGATCAAAAACCAGCAAGCGCACGCCAAGGAGTGCTGTGACAAGTCAACGTCACTCGGCACGGATGCCCTGGCCATCACCGTCCCCGACATCGAGTCGCTGCGGTCCGAACGGCTCGGCGTCTCTGACCAGAACCGCAAGTTCGATGACAACCAGCGGACCCGCGATGTCCGGGTGGCTGCTGAAAAGGCGCAAGGGCTTGCTGAGCGTGCCGAGTCTGAGCTGGAGGATCACCGCCAGGCCAAGATCGATTCTTTCGCCAAGGCAAAGATGCCGGTCAAGGGTCTTGAAGTTGACGATAAGGACATCACATTTGAAGGGATCCCCTGGGATCAGATCAACTCCGCTGAGCGCATTCAACTTGCCCTGAAGCTGCAGGCTGCACTCAATCCGAAGCTGCGGATGATAACCTGCCAGTACGGGTCACTGATTGATCCAGCCGGCAGGGAAGAGATCGCCAAGTTCAGCAAGGAGAACAACTTCGAGATCCTGATGGAAGCCGTCGGCACGGGCGAGGGCAGTGAGCCTAGTGTTGTGTTCAGCGATGGCAAGATTGTGCAGCCGACCGCGAAAGGTAAGGTGCGCGAGATAACACCGGCAGAACTCGCTGATGACGAGCCGATGCCGGTCCAGGATTCGCTGCTGCCTGAGGAGAATGAAGATGAAGCATGAACCAAAACTGCAATTCGAAGCCGTCCGTGATCTTGATTACGACGGCAGTATTGGGCACATCGTCAGTAACCGCACTTTCGATGGTGACGAAGGAATTGAAGTTCTGACTGATGATTTTAATAAGCTCTGGAACCGTGGATTCTACTACGACGAAGCTGAGATCATCGTCCGCCACCTGAACGCCGCCTTGGACGAGATGAACGCCCTGGGCACTCAGAGCTATTTCGAGTCCGGTATCAAAGGGTACTTCCTCGGTGAACCGATCGATCGTCCCTCCAATGACCCCTGCACATCGCCGGAATGTCTGGCCGCGTACATGGCAGGGTGGAAAGAGGCCAAGGAAACCGCTGAGTTTCGTGCCGCCAATGTCGTCAATTCCCCGCTCTACGGGAAGCCGCTGCAGTTTCAGCCAGAGGACGGTGAGTAATGAGCTACCTCGCAACCAACGGCCTCGCCTGGTGGATGCGGACATCGGCCGGTTTGCCGTACGGCACGCCGTATCCCGATGACGCGCCGTTGCTGAACACGGTGCCACCGTTGACCGATCCTGACGACCTGCGGCTGGAGCGCGAGATCCGCGAAGATTACAAACGGGAGCAAGGCGAGTAATGCCTAACACCTGTAGAATGGAGCTGCGAGACCTCAGCTCATGGTTGCCGTGCATGGATTGGAGCGGTGCTTACACTACTTGTGTCGATTTGCCGTGGTGGATGCCGTGCAATCCTTGGCTGATCTGGTTATACAACTGTGAAGTAATGGGGTATTTGGTGGTGCCGGTTGCCTAAGCAGCTCAGCCATACAATCGGAGTGGATAACGGGATACGGCTCAGCGAGTGTGCATTCCAGCGCCTGCAGACCTATGAAGATCAGCTGTATCGGCGCCAGAAGCTCGAACCAAGGCTGAAGCCAATCCTTGCTGCCGATGAGCTGCCGGATTGCATCATCATCGAGTGGATTGATGAGAAGACGGGGATCTACAGCAACAGCAAGTACCCACCCCCGCGGTCCAGGGCCGCCAACGTGCTCCGAACCCACTCCACTGGTACGAGTATCCGCGATGAGCTGGTTAAGGCTGGCCACACCGTCTGCTGTGTGCCAAGGAGCGTTATCCTGCAGCAAGCAGGGTGGCAAAAGAAGCAGAAAGCCGACGCCTGGGTACTGCGCCACCTGGAAGTGCTGGGGTATTTGAAGGTGTCAACCAGGTTTAAGAAGTCAACCCTGAAGCCCTACTATGTCTGTACGACAGCCGGGCTGACCCAGATCCATGATCGTGATGCATTGATGTGTTCTCTGTTCGCCTGGCGCGATGCACAAAATGCAAGGTTTATTGTCCGCAGCGTAATCAGATAACGCTGCTGTAGTATTCTGTTTCCAGGAGGAAACCATGGCGAAGACAGACCCAAAGTTCACAGCGTTCGACCTGAGGTATCGGGATTACGCCGCGAAATGCAGCAACGTGAATGTGCGCCGGTCGAACCCGAACAACCATGAGCCGGTCCAGGAGACCGACCTGACCATCAACCTGCTGGGAATTGCGCCAGAAGACCTGGGGCAGTGCCAGCTGGCCAAGCATGCGTTCGTGAAGCGCAACAACCTGCAGGGCAACGTCGAGGAACTGACCGACGGTAAGAAGCCGCCGGATGTCCAGGCGATCAACGGTTCCTACAAGCCTGCCGGCGAGGATGCCAGCGGCTATGACGTGACATTCATCCCGGTCAAGCCTCCGCCGATCGAGAAGTCTGAGGATGACAAGCAGGATGACCTGGACCTTAGCCCGGCGCTCGAGACTGTCGAGCTGGACCTGAAGCCATTCACGCTTCGGCCGCGGTCAATTGACCTGGTGGAAGTCACCAGCTCCAAGATGGCAACCGAGATGGATCCGCTGGTTGACCTGAAGCTGTCGATGAAGGGCTTCCCGGTGGCAGAGGCTGGCCGGACAGTGCCGCTGCCCTGGCTGCTGCTGGAGCACTTCAAGGTGCAGATCGAGCCGCAGAGCCTGTAGCACGTTGAAAACATGGGGCGGCTCGGATGGACGAGCGGCTAGCTACCTGAGCAGGTTCGCAACCTGCCCGCCCCCATGTTCACTTACTCACTGGAGACGACATGAAGACAACCGAAGTTGAAGCTACAGCACTCCGCAGCATTGGCGAATACGGAACTACTTATGGTATTCATCCGACGACAGTGGTCATTCTTATAGTCGGCGGATATATCGAGAAAGTTGGCAGTGAAATCGTCCTCACTGATTTTGGAAAGTGCGAACTGGAGAGCTTTGATGCAACGTAAACGAACACGAAACGGAAGTCTACGGAAACTGATTCGCCCACGGGTGCATGGTGCTGATGGCCTGGTGGGCTATCCAATCCACCTGTTCCGTAGTGAAGAGCGGCGACGGAAGTGTTCCCGCAAGGCGATCCTGCGCGAGATCAACAGCCACATCATCGACCATCCCTGGGTGTTCGGAACCGAGAAGAGCCTGTCTAAAGCCCAGCGTGGCGAGTTCAAGACCAGGCAGCGGAGCTACATGGCAGCCAGGGCAATGAGGCAGCGTCTCAAACTGATGGCTTTCGCCCTCCCTGATCATACCGGGTTTTCTGGAGGTATTTATGTTGCTGAATGAAACCCACATTGCCCTGCTGACCCGGGCTGCCGGCGACCTCGTCATCATGCCACGGATGGGCGGCAGGGCTACGGCAATGAATGAGCTGATCAGCCGGTGCCTGGTTGAGCCAACGAAGCGCCGGGTAGGCAACAAGGTGCTGGATGGTTATCGGATCACAGCGGCAGGCAGGGGGCTTCTGAAAGCGTATAAGGCTGGGATGGTTGAGGAAAGCGGTTGCCGGTGATTCCGGTCAACCCGGTGGGGAGGGTGGTGATTTACAACGGCCGCGTGGTGCCGATTCACCG
>Ga0075116_10001462_pt1 | contig 10801 bp, 14 predicted proteins | sample AntAceMetag02UKC_FD_69786 | JGI IMG/M metagenome (GOLD analysis project Ga0075116, IMG submission 69786) | Saline lake microbial communities from Ace Lake, Antarctica- Antarctic Ace Lake Metagenome 02UKC | ecosystem: Environmental > Aquatic > Non-marine Saline and Alkaline > Saline | place...
TATATTTTTATATACAACATAAAACTTTTTATACAACATAAAACATGTCCATTCTGAAAGAACTGCGTTCATGTCCACCTGCTATTGTTGCCCTGATTTTGACCCTCGTTTCATTTGTCATTTCAATGTACCAAAACTCCAAAAAACGTGTTGCGGTTGAAAAGATCAACGGAAAGGTTTCTGCAGTTGTTTCAACAGCTCCAACTCCCTTTTCTATCATTATTCACTTGTTACTGAACTTGTTGATTGTATACTTTACCATCCGTCTTTGTGCCAAGAACAAGGCTTTGGCGTGGATCTTTGCGTTCTTGCCCATCTTCCTGTTTGCTACACTCATTATATCCATCATTGGACTCAAGATTTTCTACGGAAACTTGTGGACTTATATATAAAAAAAACTTAAATATAAAAAACTTAAATATAAAAAAAACTTAAATAAAAAAACTTAAATAAAAAAACTTTATATATAAAAAAATAAAAACAATACAATAATAAAGAGAAAGATAGAAAGATATGCCAATTCAATGCGATCGTCTATCCGTAGAAAAAGTATGGTTGTGTTGTACACAAAAAAAGATGACATTGTCCACTATTTGCTGTTCCAAGACAGAAAAAGTCAAGATTGGTCATTTATCTCAGGTGGTTGTAAACCCAATGAAACATTTCTAGAATGTGCTTTTCGTGAATTGGAAGAAGAAAGTCGCCATTTATTCCATGCGGGATGTGTTATTCCTACCTATTTTTTCACCTTCCGCACGACGTTTCGTCCCTATTATACACAGGATTATATATATGAAGAAGAAATACGTCACACCACTCCACAAATTACACGAAAATATCGTCGCCGACCCTTGCGGACATTATATAACGTATTTTTTATGGAATTGGATGAAAGCATAGACATATCCACTGTGTGTACAGTGTTTGAAAACACTGAACCTCAATGTGCTTGTGAAAATGAAAACAGCCATTGTCAATTCTTTACTGCAAATATTATACCTCAACTTCAATTGTGGAATTTCTTGACACGTCCTCAATCTCAAATTGACAGACCACACTGTTCCATCTTAGATACTGTCCTATCCTTTTCGCTTTGTTGAGAATTATTCATTTTCGCTTTGTTGAAATCATTTTTAAAGCTGAATGGACCACATCGATGTATTCTTCATATGAAGAAAGATCATCCTTTTTTTTCATATTGAATTGCTTACATTGAACCATAAGTGTATTTATCCATTCTAAAATATTTTTTTGTTTTATATCATTCTCAATATACTCATAACATTTCAAAAGTTCTCGTTGAAGAATAAAAAACAAGATCACGGGATACATCCATTCATTCCACATTGGAAATGATGTAGCAATGGTTGCTATTGCTTTCTTTTTTGCGTTATAAGGTAGATGCGACCATGCCCTAAAATAACCAAATGTATCGGGTTCCAGATAATGGTTGGTATAATAAGTTGATAATTGGCGTATATGATGACGGATCACAGAATTGTATAATTCGTCCATACAATTCTGTAATTGCTGTAATTGCTGTAATTGCTCTTCGAGTTTTTCATTTTTATCGGTTGCTGAAAACCGTTTACGCATTGTGTGCCTTTTTATATATATATTACGCATAACAAAAAAAATGTGCGAATTTCACTTAAAACAAAATGGAAGATGTGCGTATTACACCGAAAAAAAAATCTATTTAGATATATATATACGAGATCACGTAAATTAAAATAATTTATACATGAAATATCAACGTGTAATACTTGTTATCATTGCTCTAGGTGTGGCATGTGTGGTGGCATGTATGGTGGCATGTGTAGTATACAGTGTATTACGACAAGTTAAACCTGTTCAACCTGTTCAACGCAACGTTCAAAATGAAAGTGCGGGAAATGCGGTGGCTCGCGTTCTTCAAGAATCTTATTTAAACGTCAATGATTCACAACAACCTCAATGTAATTGTTATGACGCATCCTGGTTTATTGGTGCTACGCCAACACAATGGACCGCACAAAAATATTTGCCTAAACCTGTTCCTGAAACGTGTGATTGTTTTGATTTCACGTCGCATCAAACATGTGACCCTAGTGCATGTCCTCCTAAACCGTTCAAAGCACCTGGTATATATGCTTTAGAAGATATACCGTTTGTCCCTGAAGAAAATATCAATTACAACGAAATGTGTCGTCCCCCTTATGCTGGATTTTGGCAAATCCTGACTCAAATGGCAGATACACCTGAAGAATTTGCACGTATTGGTCAAAAATTAGATAAAGGTGGAGATGGGTCAACCATGTTATGGTGTATTGATGGAAACCCGACGCCACTCGTGTGTGGATACAATGAAACCTATTTTGGAACGCTTCATTATCAATGTGCACAAGTCCTAACACTTTTGCGACAACATCCGCGATTGAAGGCACCTTCATTTGATATAAATAAATCATAAATAAATAAAAATATAGTATCCTATAAATATATACGTTTCGATATACACGTTATATCCAGAATGAAAACAAATCTAACCCGACTTAGAAAACAGTGTTGTGACGAAAACAAGTTTATATATAGATATAATAACTCAATAATCATTCCTAATAATTTTAATGAATGGAAAACGAATATAAAATATTTGTTTCAACTAATGAATGTATCTTAAATTGGTTATTTAAAAATCTTAAAATTTTTATAAAAATAAATTTATATAAAGGAAATATCAAGGACATAGAAAAAGCTATACATTTCTTTGCAAATACGGTTGCAGATTTAGCGTCCCGCCCTATTCTTGCACAACCCTTTTTCGGCGAAGAAAATAGACAAGGACGCATGGAAGATAAAGATTTCATGTTAAATATTGTTGATATATATGGTAAGTTATTAAATTTAGATACACATCGGGAATATTTTATACATGATGATAATGATGATAATGATGGAAATGATCCAGAATTTTTCAATGATATGAATAATATGGCATATTTGCCTTCTGCAATTATATTTGCATTATGTGCAACTAGGGGTCATACAAGAGGTCCTTTTGATATTCCACTCCAATGGATAGCCTCCATCATACGTGCGCTTTTATATGCATGTGCAGAACGTGGAAATATCGTCTTTATACAACAAATGCGCGAGTTAATACATAGCCAACGTGGATTACGAACATGTTTTGAACCACATGGAGATATAAGAAGGGGAGAAATAGGTGGACAAATTGAGTTACACATGACATTGATATGTTAATTCCATTAGCAAATGAACGATTTGACCAGTTAGAACGTAAATATAAACAACAGTATCAAACGGCAATTCAAGAGATAAAAGCATTGCCTCCGCGTCCGCGTCATATCACTTCTTTTCCTGGTGGAGAAGATTATCACAAGGCATTAAATCGTGTTTATGCGGATGGTTCAATGTGGAGCGATCGTCGGCGTTCATCATCTTCAACTTCATATGGCAAAACGCATAAAAGAAAGGCACAATCATTTAAAAATAAATAAATATGATAAGTAATTAAATATATATATATATATATAAATAAAATGGGAAGTTGGAAGACTACTTCGAACAATCAAAATCAGTGCCAAGGACGATGTAAAAATGGAACACAATGCCGGCGTTTGTGTTATAATAGTGCATTATGTTATCAGCACAATAAACAAAAATTGCGTCAACCTGTAGCATCAACATCGTCGTCGTCTGCGATTCAACGACCTATTATGCCGCCTACTTTTGAACCTATTATGCCACCTGTCCTGCCACCTCCTTCAATACATGAGATTACACCCGTTATATCTAATAATATACCTAACATACCTAATAACATACCTAATAACATACCTACCATACATGAGCAACTTGTTATACAAAAAACACAAACAAAGTCGATTTAAAAAATGGTTTAAATGTTTATTTGGAGGACATTCTCAACCCTCCCAAACCGTCCTCTATTTGGATAGTCAAGAAGAATGTCCAATCTGTATGGAACCATTGATGTTAGAACCTCCTCTTATATGTCATCATCGGGTTCATGCTACATGTATTGAACAAATGACGCGTAAAATGTGTCCGATATGTCGAGCTCCGCTCTAATGTGTCAAGCTCCGCTTTAATTCCATTTTAGAGAATTATTATTTTACTTTTTTATTCATATAATCTGCTAAAACAATATTTCCATATTCAATAGCATATAAATATCCTTGTTGTATTTGTGTTGCTCCTTTTTCAATCATATATTCGACTAAATGAATGTGTCCACCTTTACATGCACTACATAATCCCCAATTCCATTTATCCGCTCCTTTTTCAATCATCAAATCCACTATATTAATATGTCCACCTCTACATGCACATTTTAATCCCGAATCCCAATCATTGGCTCCTTTCTCAATCATTAAATCCACTAAATAAACGTGTCCTCCATAACATGCACCTTCTAATCCCGAATCCCAATCATTGGCTCCTTTTTTAATCATTAAATCCACTAAATAAACGTGTCCACCTTCACATGCACCTTCTAATCCCCCGTTCCACTGATTGGCTCCTTTTTTAATCATCAAATCCATTAATTCACGATTTCCACTTTTACATGCAACTTCTAATCCCATATTCCAACTATTTGCTCCTTTTTTAATCATGTAATCCACTAACTTACGATTTCCACCTTGACATGCTTTTACCAATCCATAATTCCATTTAGAAAGGTGTAAACAAAACAAGACAAAATGTAAAGGTACCACATCTAAATCTTCCCATTTTTGGATACACTTAATATTCCCTAACCAACATACATGTTTCCATATCCATTGTTTTTCGTGTCGCGTATATATTTGTTTCAACATATCCCACTCTTTCCACGTTTGACACACGCCTTGACATTTCAATTTTGATCTCGGTTCTTGACAAAAAAAAGTCCACCAAACATCGTGAACGAGTTTCATTTAATTGATTTGTTTTTTTATTTTTATACATTTGACTTTTTCATCTTTTTTTATCATTCGTATGTCAATTTCAATAGTTGATGATTGTGTTTAAACCATTTGAAATAATAATCATCATTGGTATATTGCGTATTCAAGTAAAATGTCTTTTCATGAAGACGAAGCTCAATTTCTTTGAACATGGCTTTGACAATACCATTTTGAACATGTTTTGTAGTAACTGAGTCACATTTATCAATTTTTTTGAATGCAAAGTAGAATTTCATCAACAGGTGTTCATTTTGAATATGCGGAATCCACATGTCACGCGCACTAAATAAAACGGAGGCATGTTCAAAAGTTTCTGTATTGAAAGTATTACCACATTTACTGGCTTCAATCTTATACGATTCATCATAATCTTTTTCGTCTTGACGCATGTATTTCTTGTAAAAGTAATCAGTGTGTTGCATCCATTGAGGATCCGATGTCATAGTGGCATAGACTGCAGACATATTGTATATTGTAATATTATTTAGTTAAGCAAAGAGGTTATGTTATATTTGTCTTTAATTATTTAAGTATTTTATATTTTTGTAAAAAGCGTAAAAAAAAAGAAATCCAATCGGTCGGACTCGAACCAACGACCCCCTGATAGCCATCAACCAACCACCAAACAAGATAATCAAGATAATCGGATTGATTATCTCACAATATCCTGAAAGTGATCGGTTTTCTACAGTCAGGTGCTCTCCCACTGAGCTACGATTGGAACTTTAACAACACGCGTGTTTTTTGACACTTTGTATTATTTTTATTTATTTATACCCCCTTTCCTTTTTTTAAACTCCTCCACGCAACCGCAACACCAAATGTAAGGTCGATTCTTTTTGAACATTGTAATCTTCCAATGTTCTACCGTCTTCCATTTGTTTTCCAGCAAAAAATCAACCGTTGTTGATCGGGTGGCACACCTTCTTTATCCTGAATTTTGGTTTTAACATTTTCGATGGTATCAGATGCTTCAACTTCCAGGGTAATTGTTTTTCCAGTCAAGGTTTTTACAAAAATCTGCATATTTTATTATTTTTCTTCATACTATATCTATTTTTATTTGTTTATATCCCCTTTCGTTTCTTTTAACTCCTCGTGATACACCATTGTAAATGTTGTTGTCCCGTCACCATTATTTTTAATTGTAGTTGTTGAAAAATAAGGAAGCATAGCTTGGTGAACGAGATCCATATTACAAAACCCCATAGGTTCCAAATTTATACCATTCAGCATTTTCTCTTCATAATATATATCTATTTTTTGTTTATATCCCCTTTCGTTTAAATTTTATTTAAAAATATTCGATGCTTATAAAGTATCCGCAATTTATACTTATGAAACAATTTATAAATTTATCCAATGAAGAGTGAAATCAAGGAATATAGTCTATCGCTTGTTTTGCCGTTTGCGTGGCTTGTTTATGGAGCTACTTCAATTATATGGGGACCAGTCGTATATACGTATAAAAATACCAAAAAACGAAGGAGATAAGAAGTATTAACAATCTAAACTTTTTAAGAATTCTTTTGCTTAATATTTTAAAACTCCTCTAAATTATTTTTATTAAAACCCATATTGAGGCGCGTTGTGAACCAATCCTTTGCAACCATACATATCATTCCCTTGACATCGCCTGGTTCCAATCCCATTTCGTGAAGCATGTCAGATTCTTCTTTCAATACGTCGATCATTACCGCTTTCAAAAAGAGTCCAAGTTTCTTTTTATCGACAACATTCTCATCATTTTCTACAACTTCATTCCACATTTGTTCTAGCCGAAATGTTTGACACGCATATTTATTCACAAATTCGGTTTTGGCTTTTCCTTTAACGGTATCTACTGGAACGACTTTCTTGGCTTTGGGAACGGTTTTCACGTGTTCTTCGCCCTTGGTTTTCCATCGTTGGACGACACCATTTGAATCAAGACATGTCCACACCCATCCTTCACCAACATTTTCAGGATGTTGAAAATAATTAGCAATCCCAGATTCCTTTTCAACAATTTTAGTGTATCCCATCATTTGGGCATATGCCTCATTTGGTGTATTGAAATCAATTGTTATTTCAACCATTGGAAATTGACACACATTATAAATGTTCATGTCATGGATTTCAACCCAATGTCCATTTTCATCGCGCGTTTCATACCATTTAGCACATTCGCGACCTTCATGATCTTGGTGCCGTTCACACGGAGAAACTTTGAAATGGCGAAATATCATACTCATTTTTGGAAGGTCGGTCACACACGCATTTTTTTGAATATTACCACCACACCATTCAAAAAACACAGATACAATATTAGTATCAAGATCAATGGAATATGTCTTACTTAATGTCTGAATAATGGACATCCACGCTTCTTTGTTTTGCGTGGCAGCAAATGCGCATCCCGCATTATCATGTTCAGGAGTAATGATATTTTTATGCGATTGAACCCAAAATCCATCTGGAATTGAATAGCAGACGGCTGCATTTGTTCCGTGGATTTTTTCTGTCCCTGTCGCGTGTATGATAGGAGCCTTGGCATTTAAATCAAGAATAGGTTTATTATCGGCGTCGCGTCCTCTGTATTGAACGTTGTGTTTTATATGCGTTACAATCGCCCGAAATTGTCCAATATCTCCCATCGGAATCAATCGTTTCGTCATTTTGGTTTGTTCTATTATCTCTTGATTGATATATATTTATTTGTTTATATGTATAACATTTTTGTATATATTTACTTATAAATATTTGTCAACAATTCATTTACCTGATGAGGGGGCCAGAACGAACACTCAGTAGGTTGAGACAGGATCATTTGTTTGCTTGGATTTGGTGGGAAAAACGAACTGACGTAGGCGTCTCCTCCGCACAACAAACCAGTGGATGTGCTCATGGTTTCTAATCCGCAATTGGGGCTGACTTGGGTATGTGCCAATGGCCAGACCGTATTTTCACCCAACATTGCTTTTTCATACCGTGCCGGATCCGATGCATCAGCCAATACATCCAGACCGCAATTTGAGCCGAGAGCGTTCATTGATGTTGTACGTTGATCTGCACAGCATCCATAGGTTGTGTAATTACATCCAGGTTTATATTTACGATTAATCTTATCGATCGGGGTTGCTGGAAGATGGGTTGAAAAAGGTTCAAGAATAGAGCGGTTCAATAACATGCGCGCGATGCGGTCTAGCAACAACAGCAATCCAAGAGTTCCAACAATGAGAACAACCCATTGACATGCTGAACTTTGGGCACATTTATGTAATTGTTTCTCGAACATATTTAAGAGAAAAGAGAAAAAGTATATAGTTATACCCACAGAAAAAAAAATCACGTTTATTATTTATTCATTTATTTAATTTGAAAACTGACCTGCTGTTTCATTAATTTGAAAACTGACCTGCTGTTTCATTAATTTGAAAACTGACCTGCTGTTTCATTAATTTGAAAACTGACCTGCCATTTGTAATCCCATACCTATAAATGCGGAAATCAATGTCCACGTCATCAAATATCGAAACATCCTTTTCCTACGCATTTCTTTAGACCCGAGAACCAATATACTAACAACGGTAAATATACAAACCATCGTCCAGTATATTTTTCCATATAGTGTCATATTGGAAATATCAGTTGGACAAGTTGGACAAGTTGGACAAGTTGGACACTTTCGTTGAGGAGGACAAGTTGGACAAGTTGGACACGTTTGTTGAGGAGGACACGTTGTTTTTTGAAATATTTCAGAAATCCACATCTCAATTTTTTTTCTTGTGTGTTCTATATAGTTCAATAAAGAAAAAAAATGTTGTACAACAAATTTCAAGCGATTTGGCTCGGTTTAGGTATATGTCTTGTTGTTTTGGGCTTCTTTCTATCTGTGTTTTCATCACGTCAACCTATTCAGGAAGGATATTCATATTCATCGGAGGATATGAATCCTAGCGAGGATATGAATCCTACTGATGATATGAATCCTAGCGAGGATATTATACAACCCATTAACCGATTGATGAAATGTTCGAGTTGGAATTCATGTGCAGGATGGGGAATGGATCTCGCAAGTCCTTGCTACAATCGCATTAATGTTGCTCCATATGCATACAATAACGTCCCCCCAGATTATGCAATCAATCCATTTGGACCCCCCAATGACGCAAATGTGCGTCGCACTGTTTACAATATGTAAGGCACCCCGTTTACAATATGTAAGGCACCCCGTTTATACGTGAAAAGGCACCCGATTTATTTGTGTTTCGTTTCGTCCTCTTCTTTTTGCATTCTATTCCAGTTTGCTAATGTATTATGATATCCAGGTCCACCTGGATATCCAGATGGAAGGGGAGGAACATATGATAAAGCATACTCGTCTTCTGCTAATTGTTCCATTAATTCTTTTTTTGATTTGTTATAAATTTCATTCAACCGTTTTTTCTCATCTTCGGTTCGATTGTCGCGTCTTCCCCATCTCGGTGGGTGTGCATCAAGTTTTGTGTGTCCTTTTGCTAAACGATAAGGTCGGATTTTTTCATTATCAGCGAGTGCTTGTTCAAGTGCTTGGGTTAGTTCGTTTATGTATATATCTATTTCATTATTAAATGTATGAACTGATTTTTCAAATTGATTTGTATATATAGATGCAATATCTACATCACGTATTTGAAGAATTGTTTTTGATATATAATCCGTTTCTTTTTTATAATCGTTCATTAATAAAATTGTAAACATAAGTCGAATTACTCGATCGGTATATCCATCACCATCGGGTCCTTGATCCAAAGTAAAAAATTTTGCCGCTTGCGTCATGTATTGGCGATAGGTATAGACATCTTCCGTTTGAAAATCGTCTACATCTCCTAATTGGTTACACATTTCATAAGGTATACGTAATGCTGGAACTTTTTTTAATAATTTTTTCATACTTTTTATTGTATATCCACCATCATGTTTTATATTATCATCCACATTTATACCATGTTGCTGCAAATGTTTTATAAATAGGTTGGCTAATGTTTTACTACTTGTTGAACGTAATGTGGGGTTACTACTTGATTGACTTGTTCGGATCATATTTTCCTATATTGTATTTATACTTTATTTATATGTTTATATGAAAAGAAAAAAAAAGAAAATATATCTACGCTTAAATAAAAAAAAATAGTAAATACATAAAGTATTAAATTAAAGTATAAAAGTATTAAAAGTATTAAAAGTATGACTATTTGTAGTGATTGTGGAATAGATCAAAACGGAGGCGGAACCACTTACTGGAAATATGATAAAGATGGAACGCAGATTGGTGAAAAATACCGATGTTATAATTGTAGTCAAATAGAAAGTATTGAAACCTATCAACGCGACGGAAATTTCACAAACAGTTTTATGCGTGAAGTCATTGCTTTTAAATATGCCAAGCATTATAAGGATAAATTGACACCTATTCAAATGGATTATAAAAAAACGTTGAAAAAGGGAATGGATGATTTGGAATCCATTGATAAAGCCGTTCAAACATGGGATCGAACGGTTTGGGTTCCAGTATTGCGTGAACCTTATCGCAAATCATCCACGGGGGGTTCATTCTCCATTCAAAGCAATGGAGAGGAATATATGTTTGCAGTAACCGATTCATGTGCGGTTACTATGATGACCATTTCACGCAAACGCGACCAAGCCCAACTTACAATGGTATGCCGTGATGATGATGATGAACAAACATATTTGTTCGGTGAAAACACACATAACACACATAACACTCGCAGTAATTATAGTGTCAATCCATTGGGATATCATTCAACAAACACGTCAGTAGAAGATATAAACGTATTGTTGGA
>Ga0075116_10001463_pt1 | contig 10797 bp, 14 predicted proteins | sample AntAceMetag02UKC_FD_69786 | JGI IMG/M metagenome (GOLD analysis project Ga0075116, IMG submission 69786) | Saline lake microbial communities from Ace Lake, Antarctica- Antarctic Ace Lake Metagenome 02UKC | ecosystem: Environmental > Aquatic > Non-marine Saline and Alkaline > Saline | place...
GTTAGTTTATATGTGGATGGAGATTTAATTGGAACAGCAACAGCAATAACAACATTCGCTGATTTGGGAGAAGAGTTTGATAGGAAGATAGGAAAAGGCAGAGTTTCCAGAGAATGGGCAAACGGATTAGCAGACGAAGTAGGAATATGGTCAAGAGCATTAACCTCAACAGAAGTAACTTCACTTTATAATTCTGGAGATGGTATTACATATGAGTTTGGATTCCCTCCAACAATAACCCTAAATTCTCCAACAGCAGACGCAAACTATACAACGGAACAAAGTTTAACTTTTAATTTTACAGCGTCAGACAATATTAATTTAAGTTCAGTTAAACTTTATGTGAATGATATTTTAAACCAAACCAATGCAAGTGGATTAAATAACTCTAATTATATTTTTGATTTGAACTTAGGATATGGAACTTATGAAATTTACGGAATAGCAACAAATAACGAAAGTGAAAGCACAAATTCAAGTTCTATATTAATAAGAATAGAAAATGACTTACCACAAGTTACCTTAAATAGTCCAGCTGATGATGCGATAGTTTATGATTTTTTACAAACTTTTAATGCTAGTGCTAACGCAACATTTGATTCAACTTTGGTTAATATGAGTTTATGGACAAATGAGACTGGGACTTGGGAATTTAAAAATATAACAACTGGATTAGGTATAGCATCTAATACTGAAACATGGACAAGAAGTTTCTCACATGGGAATATTATTCTATGGAATGTCCAAGCCTGTGACTCAGATGGAGATTGCGGTTTTGCATCATCTAACTACACATTATTTTTAGATACCCAGTCTCCAGTAATAGAGGTAGAATCACCAAATGGAACATCAGATTATGGATTAATAGGTAGTAATGAAACCTTGAACGTAATTTTCACAGATACAAACCTAGAATCATGCTGGTATGATTACAACGGAACAAACATAACAATAGATGGATGTTTGACTACTGTTAAAAACTCAACAGAATTTATTTTAGAAGAAGGAAATTACAATATGACAGTTTATGCTAATGATACAGTTGGCAATTTAAACTCAACATTTATAGAATGGGATTATAAGATTTTGGAATTAAACCTAACCTACAATGAAGAAGTACTTGATTTATCACTAGAAGATTTTGTATTATACATTCAAGCAACAGAAGAAATAACCTCATCACAATTACATTACGATGGAAATATATATGACAGCTCTATACTATCACTAGGATCGGGATTATATAAAATATCAAACTCAATTCAAATACCAGATGTAGCAGTAGATACTAATTATACTTTTTATTTCAATTTGACAACACCAACAGATACATTCATAACAGAATCAAATACTCAATCAGTATTCGTTCTACTAATAGATAACTGTGCATCATACACAAACGAATTTTTCAATATATCTCTATATGACGAAAAAACTTTAGAACTTCTACTCGGAACAATAGAAGTAAACCTAGAACTTTTTAACAACGACAAATCAACCGCCCTAACCACAGCAGTAAGCAACTTTTATAATATGAGTAATATGCAAATTTGTTCAAATGTAAACCTAACAGATACTGGATATTATTATGATTTAGAATTAAGATATTTTGTTGATCCAACTAACACCTCAACATTCTTATATGTCCCAGAGTTTTATCATATACAAAAAGCAAGTACAGAAAACTTTCCACAGTCATTAAATCTTTATAATCTAAACATAAATGAATCTACAGAATTTACAATGTTTTATAGAGATAATAATTATGTTGCAAAACCAAATGTATTACTACAAATTGAAAGAAAATATATTAGTGAGGGAATATTTAGAACAGTAGAAATTCCAATCACATCTAGTGAAGGTAATGCAATAGGTCATTTTGATTTAAATAATTATAAATATAAAATAATAGCAACTTTAAATGGAGAGATATTAAATGTATTTGATAATCCAGCAGTAGTTTGTGAAAGTGAATTATCTGGAATTTGTACTTTAACATTAAATGGACAAGGAAGTCCTAATCCATTTGAAGATTATGATACAATACAAGATATATCTTATGCTATTTCTTTAAATGATACAGAAATTACAGTAGATTATATCATTCCATCTGGAGAGACTAGACAAGTTAATGTTTATATGTATCAATCAAGTTCTTTTAGAGATGATTTGATATTGTGCAATAGTACTTTAACTTCTTCTGCTGGTTCTTTTATTTGCAATGCCAATGCAACAATAGGTGATTCAAATGTTTTTATAGAAATTAGAGTTGATGGAGAGTTAGAAGCTAGAAGTAAAGTTTATTATCAAGAAGATTTAGCAGGATATTTCTTATTAAATAATTATGCTATTGCTGCATTATTTTTAATTTTGTTAGTGACTATGATGGTTTCTTCTCCTATGATAATGGTTGCGACTTCTGTATTCTCTGTTGCATTATTGGGATTCTTATTCTTACTCAAAGGTTCGAGCATAGGATTAGTTCTTGGTTCTTTCTCATGGTTAGTTGTTGCTGGTATATTGATATTGATTAAATTAAATAAGAAGGATGAGACTTAGGTGGCAGATAAGAATATAACTTCATTGACAATAAATAGTTTATTAGTCGGAGTTTTGATGTTGGCATTACTTAGTTCATATGTGTTATTGGTTAATAATGAAGGAAGAGGAGAAATATTCGATGACTATCCAGAAATAGAAGAATTTAATTTAAATATTACGAATCAATATACTAGTGGACAAGTTGTAGAAACAGCAAATATAAATGCTAATTTATCTGCTGATTATAATCCTGAATTAGCAATTAGTGGAGCAGACCAAAGTGGTAATGCAATAGCAATTAATTTACAAGATATAATTACTATAACTTGGACTAGTCTTGGAGTATTAGGAGCATTATTATTCGGAAGTATTTATACTGCTGTTCTTAGTTCTTTGATAATTGCAATCATAGGATACTTGATAACTGCATATTTCATTAAATTCATAAGGACTGGACAATAAAATGGAAATGTATAATACTTATTTAAATTATCCTAATCAAACAGGAATAAATCAAATAGCATATCCATTGAGAGATGCAATAGAAATTATTAATCCCTTTTTTGTAATCCTTTTTGGATTATTTGCTGTGCTTACTGTTGGTTCATATTATGCTTTTGCTGCTTTTATTGGTAGAACTAGATTCTTTAATTCATTGTTAGCAGCTGCATTCTCGACGACAGTTATATCTTATTTCTTTTCTTTGGCTGGATGGATAACACCATATCATGTTTTGACGTTTATTGGGATAACGGTTATCTCGTTTATTATGACAATTTTTTATAAGTAACCTTAGGTAACCTTAGGTATTCACCGCTTTAAATATATTAATAATCTAACTTTTCTATGACAATTTATATTATTACAAAGGAGGTGATTTAAAATGGACGGTAAAAAAATAATGAAAGCTGTTACTTTGGTAATGGCAATTATAATCCTTATCCTTGTCTCTGCTTTGATTATAGGTACACTATTGGCACAATCTGTGTTTTCTAGTTTAACTTTGATTAACACAACTTGGATTGGAGAGCAATTCGGATTGTTCGTAACAGCATTACTTGGATTCCTAGCAGTGATTGGTGTAATCATAGCCATCGTATGGTTGATTAGCTATATCAAGCCGCTTTTTAGTAAAGAGGACGGGATCCAGACTTTTGCAGGTAGCTAATTCTGAAAAGAATTAATTACTAAAAGTTGTTTGTTGGGGGAGAAATCCCCCAACAATATTTTATTCTAATAAAATGGAAAACGATACAAATGAAAAACGGATTGTGAATAGTATAGCTCTCGTAATGGGAGTTATAATTCTTATTCTTATGTCTGCATTAATTGTCGGAACATTAGTTAATTCTTCAGCGTTTCAAACTACGTTATCTGGAACAGAAACTAACGAAACATTAAGTGCATTAAATGCAACTGTTGCTCAAACATTTGACGTTATAGGTACATATCCAAATGCGGTATGTTCTTTGACCAATGTAGTCAACGCAACTAATGCTAGCAATGTTGTTCCAGCTACAAACTATACGTTTACAGCTGATGGATGTACATTGATTTTAGTTGCTCTTTCGCCATATATCGGTGAAGATGTAAATACAACTTACAGTTATACTAGTGCTCAGAATAGCATTGGCGGAATTAATACGACATGGGTTGGAATACAATTCGGATTATTTGTAACAGCATTACTTGGATTCCTAGCAGTGATTGGTGTAATCATAGCCATCGTATGGTTGATTAGTTACATTAAGCCTTTGTTTAGTAAGGATGGACTAGAATCTTTTGCAGGTAATTAGGTATTATTTAATTTTGGGGGTTATCCCCCGCTCATTTTTTCTCTTTTTAAATATAAATAAATAAAAAGATTTATATACTCTAACATTCTATAATAACTATGCAAGAGGAATTAAAGTGTGATAAGTGCGGTAGTTCTCAGACTTCTTATAGAGTAAAAACACATGATAGAATTTGTTATAAGTGTGGTAATATTTTTGAAATTAAGGAGAAGGAAGATTAATGATAAGTACTAAAAAAATAAACAAATTGAAAAATATTTTTGATGATATAATCCATATATTATTTTTAGTAATAGGTGATATGTTAAGGATTGGGATAATGGTATTTATTGGATTTGGAGCTATAGCATCTATGCTATTATTATATAAAATATTTCCAGAAACTGCAACAATTCTATTTGCACCACTAATCATTACCTTTGAAGTTTTGTATAAAATATTTTTAGTATTACTAATAGGAATTCTTGTTTTCGGATCTGCATATTTAATTATATGTCTATCATTGAAAAAGAAACAATTTATAACAGACATAGCAAGAGAACTAAAAAAAGATTCTAAAAAGAAATAATGGCAGACCCATTAGGAACAATAACATCAACGCTAGGTAGCGGTGTTTCTTCATTAACTGGATATTTATGGATAGTGTGGGTCATTATTGGTGGTGCAATCATAGGAACGATTCTCTATTTTGGTGCTACTTTCCTAAAAAATAAAGAAAAGTGGAATTTAATATTTAGAATTTATCAAGAGAACAATCAACATGGAACGCTTTATTTAGATCCAGTAATTATCAAAGCCAAAAGAGTAACACTTAGCAATGGTTTAAGATTAATATATTTAGAAAAAGCAATTTTAGGAAAAAAATTATTCCCATTACTAAACTTTTACACTAAACCAGGGGTATATGATTTAGTTATAACGTCTGATAATAGAATATTTATAATTACAGGAATTGCTGGGATTGACGAACAGAGAAAAGAATTAAAAGTTGGTTTAAGATATCCAGGTATTGATTATGCTTTAGAAGAAGTTAATAGAGACCATTCAAAACTTAATCAATTAGATAGAAAAAATGATTTATTAGGAATGGTTAAAGCTGCTGCGACTGCTGTTGTTGCTATTGTAGTGCTTGTTATATTTATTATTGGAGTTACTAAATGGATGGAAGCAAAAGAAATAGATGCACAGATAGCCAAGTCAGAATTAGCATTATTTGAAAGTCTAAAAGAATCTGAATTAAGTCATACCGAACAAGCCAATGCTATGCTTCTGATAACAGACAAACTTAAAGATATACTTGGAACTAATAATCTTAGAGGCGAATTAAATGAGATAAAAGTTACCTAATATGTTCTTCAAAAAATTTAGAGATAAATTATCTGGAAAAATTGAAAAGTCTATAAGACAAAAAAAAATAGAAGATGAATTTAATAACGGAAATATCGTTCTTCCAACTGGATTAACAGATTATGAAAATTATGAAGATTTTAAATCTAAAACATCTCAATTAAAAAATATACAAAATCAATTAACTTTAATAGAAAAAAATGGGAAATAAATACGCAGAAGAATTAGAGAAAGAAAAAGAGTTACTGATCAAGGATAATCCATTTAATAAAAAACAAGAAACTAAAATAGATAAAAAAGAAAAAACTATACGAAGTCTGCCTTATGTTGAAGAAAAAGATTCTAATACTAATTACTTTAGTCTTATCCTTAGTTCTGATTTTAGAGATTTAGAAATGGAAATTAGAGGTTTAAGATATTATAAAGAAATTGATAAAAATGGTAGAGAAATAATAACAACTAGAAAAATCGAAGGACATTATCTTTCAGAACAAGGAGCAGATGATTTATTATTAGAATTGAAAGCACATCTTAGTTCAGATATTAAGTTAGGTGTTATGACTCGTGACGAATTTTTACAACAACAGGAAATTATAAGAAAGTTTCTTCATAGTTATATTATGAATAATTTATATAAATTAGGTATGGATACAGAAGAAAAACAAAGAAAATCACCAACTCTTTTTACTATGATGATGGCACGTATCAGATCTGTTTATTCAAGAAGTATAGCAGGATTAGAAAATAGGAGAAGTCATGGAGACATAAAGTTGTCTGGAGAGTTAGATATGCAAAAAGAAGATAGATTTAAACTTGAGGATATGAAAAATTAATATAAAGGGGTTTATGTTTGATTTTTGGACATCACTTAGTAAATCGTTTTTAACTATGTCTAATTGGGCTAAATGTAAAGCGGAGGTAAATTATGAAAAGTGAAGAAGAAAATATAGAAGAATTTCCTGAGGAAGAAGATTTTGATAGTGAAGAGATTGAGAACGATGATGATGATTTTAATGATGATGATGCAGAAGAATTATTTAGACAGAATCCATTGAGAGCTATATTTGTAAGACAGAGCGAGATATTGGAGATGTTAAATGAATCTTGAACAATGTTCCGATAAGCTTGAAACATTTCTTGCAAGATATAAGCATGTATTAGGATTTTTTATTTTAATAATGCTAATCGTAACTTCTGTCTTGACTTGGCAAAATTTTGATAAACAAAATCAAATAATAGAAACAGGAGGTTTTACTGATGGGAAAATTAAATGTGTCTGCGATCAAGATGTCTGGAATGATTTCGAGAACCAAGATATTACTATCCATAGTATAGTCATTCCAAATGGATAGAGCAAATATTAAGACATTTAATTCTGCTAAAAAGTTTGCAGAAGAAATATTACATCCATTGATGATAGCACATAAAGACGCTAAATTAATATCTAGACTTGGTGCTATTAGTGCAAAAGAAGCTATGTTATTAACTCCAAGAGTTAGAGTCGCTAATAGATTCAATGCATTAAAAGAAAGAATTATTTATCAACAATCATTATTAACAGAAGTAGATCCAACTGTCAAAGGGAATGGAAGAAAGAGTGAAATAAAAATAATGGAAGAATTAGCCAAACAACTCTCATTATTAGAGGATAGTTATGATGAAAGGTCTTCTGAAATAATGATTGAATATAATGATAAGTTAAAAAGAATACCCGAATTGACTCCGTTGTTTAAACAAATGGGAGAATATCTTGATAAAACCTATGTTCAACTTCAAAAGATAATGACTAAGAATAAGTTACTATTCTTTGGTGGTGAAGATGAGTTTATGGATAATGAGGAATTGATGGAGAAGATTAAGATGGAGAATCGTGCAGCTTAGATTTTGTAAATAGATAGATATTTAAAGTTGAAATTCTTGTATTTCGTATGAATAAGATGATAGTAGTAAGCTTAGGAATGTTAGTTTTGTTATTAGGTTCTGTAAGTGCAGTAAATACTAATTTTTTTTATAGTGAAACTTGCACACATTGTAAACAAATATATCCCATCGTCGTAGAACTTTCCAAATATTTTCCTATTAACTTCATGGATGTTTCTAAGGGAAGTTATAATATACAAGGAGTTCCATTAATACAAATTCTTACCTCTGATAATAGAAAAATTAATTTAGTTGGATCACAAGAAATTCCTAAATATTTAGAGTGTGAATTAAATGAGATGAGTACAAAAGATTGCCCTACTTATTTTGAAGATTATAACAAAGATACTCAATCTTGGTTTATTAGATAATGGTTATAATAGGTGCACCTGGAACAGGATTTAGTTCAAACGATCCAAATGAAGCAGTTGAAACTATTGCAGGTATTACAGCACCAGGTAGACCACCACAACAAGTTTTTTCTAGAGGTGGCGGAGGTTCATCATCAAGCAATGCCCAAGCAGCCGCAAAACAAGCAGCAATAAAACAAGCAGCAGCAAAAGCAGCAGCAGCACAAAAAGCCGCAGAAGAACAAAGAGTTAGAGAAGCAAAAGACTTCGCAGAAAAAACAAGAATAGCAAAAGAAATAGTTATGAACAGACAAAGCAAAACACAATTTAAAAAAATTCTAGATGCAAGAAGCAATTTAATCAAACGAGGAATTGCTGAAAGAACAGTTATGTCAAGAGATGTTGCAACTGGTGATAAACTAGAAGTTTCTCAATGGCGAGATAGTTCTGGGAATAGAGTTCAACGAATTAAGAACATAACGAAGGGGACTACAAGTTATTCTTCTTATGTTAGACCTAGTGGTGGTGGGAGTGTTAGGCAGACTGGTGGTGTTTCTATGGGGAGTACACCGACGATGACAGAAAAACAATCTAAAGATATAGCGGAATATAACGAGCTAATAAAAACACCTGAATATATACAATTCCAAACAGATTTAAAGTCAGGAAAGATACTTGGTTTTAGTGCAGCTCCATTAACGGTACAGGATATAAACAGAACAAATAATTTAGTTAAGCTTGGAATTATAGATGGATTTTCTTCTAGAAATAATATATTTGGCAATATAACTCCATTATATAGTGAGATTTTTATTGACACAACAGCCACTAATAAAGAACAAAATGCAATTACAAATTATACAAAAACAAGTAAGTTTTCAAATTTTTTAAATCCTTTCATAAGTGGATTAGAAAGTCGTATTAACATAATGAATAACACGATAAATAATATTACAAACACTCCAAAAAGTAATACTATTAAAAGAGGTACTCTAATAGCTAAAGCAATTTCTGAAAAGAATAAACTAATGGGATATGCTTTTAGGAAGGGGATTATACCTTTAAGCTTTACAAAGAGGCAAGGATCATTACTTGTATTATCATTAGCTTCTTTTATTTTAAGTGGTGTTAAACTTGGAACTAAGGGTGCTTCATTTGTTCTAAGTCAGAAAGCAAACTTAGGAAGGACTGTTAAACTAGCTTCTAGAATGCCAGAGGTTGCAATTAAAATAATTAAGGATGCTTATAAAAATAAAGCTGCATTGTTGCCACTTTCTATTCATTTTGTAAAGTCAATTAAAGATGATATAGTTGCTACTGGTAAATTATTAGTTACAGAACCAGGGTTAGGAGTAGCAAAAATTGGTAAGGATTATATTATTATGAGGGGAGCTGGAAAAGTATTAAAGCCAGTTGGAACATTGTCGAAGGATGCTAGTAGATTAGTAAATCCATATTTTAAAAGAGTGAAAGGTGGTAAAATATTAATCAAGAAAACTCCATCTGAAATATTTGTGGTTAGAGGAACAGAAAGATATTTACAAAGCAGAGTTTTAAAACCTTCAATTAAAAGACCTTTTACTTCTGTTGTAGATATTATTAAAAGAAGAAAACCAGGACAATTTAAAAAATTCCAAAAAACTGCAGGTATAGAATTAGAGTTAGGAACAATAGGTAAAGGCGAAAAATTATCAGAACAATTAAAATATATTAACGAAAGAGTTCTACCTGTTAGTGTACAAGCAGATGATATTCCAGTACCATTTTGGAAGTTCTTATCAAGTAAAAGAGTTGTTAGAAAACCAATTATGAACTCTGATAAACTACCTCCTAAATATTTGAAATTATTAGAAAAATTTGACAAAGGAACAATAACTAGAAAAGAATTTGCGGCATTAAATAAAGCACTACCGAAATATACAGGAGCAGCACACTTCACACTATTGGAAAGAAGTACTTATTTTGATCCAAGAGGTAAGGTTAGATATACTAGAGCTGCAGAAGCTGATAGAGATGCAACTTTGTTAGATATACTACAAGGGAATTTCAAATGGAAAGGAACTAAACCTCAGATTTGGTTTATGGATGATAAGACAGTTTCCAAAATGCCCAAATCACTAATTGATATTAAAAGAAAACTTGAGAAGAATTTACCTTTAACCAAAAAACAAACCCTTAGATTGTTGTGGTGGCAAACAACTGTCTTGACAGGAAAATTGAAACCTATAGGTTCTACAAAATTTAAAGGTGGGCTTGAAAGAGAATTAACAGTTACTCCTGGAGATATAATTAGGAAGGTTAAGAAAGTTGGATTCACTGTTTTAGATGGTGTTAAATTTGATATTTATAAAACTGAAATTTATAAACCTAATAAAGCTATTAAGTTATTATTAGATAAATTAAAAAACGGAAAAATAAAATTAGTAGAGTTGCGATTATTAGAAAGAACATTATCAAGAATAACTAATATAAGGATGAAGTTTAAATTACCAAAACTTATAAGAAATAAAATATTATTTAAAAAGAAAATTAAAATTTCATCTAAGAAGAAGGGTAAGATAAGTAGAAAGACTAAAATATCTAAACTAATTAAAGCCGAAAAAAAAGCATTAAGAACGTTTAGGAAACAAGCTAAGAGGAAAGGAAAACCTGTATTAAGAATAAGGTCTAAATTAGCAGCTCCTTCATTAATAAGAAAAGGAATTAGGAAACCATTTAAAGGCAGAACTACGCCTAGAACTACTCCAAGAACTACGCCTAGAACTACTCCAAGAACTACGCCTAGAACTACTCCAAGAACTACGCCTAGAACTACTCCAAGAACTACGCCTAGAACTACTCCA
>Ga0075116_10001467_pt1 | contig 10784 bp, 6 predicted proteins | sample AntAceMetag02UKC_FD_69786 | JGI IMG/M metagenome (GOLD analysis project Ga0075116, IMG submission 69786) | Saline lake microbial communities from Ace Lake, Antarctica- Antarctic Ace Lake Metagenome 02UKC | ecosystem: Environmental > Aquatic > Non-marine Saline and Alkaline > Saline | place...
TTAGCCGGAGGTATTAAACCAGGATTATTATTCCCAGAAACACCAGAACCAAACCTTACAATACCTTTATCGTAATCAAACTCATATATTTTATCTGTATCTGCGTAAATATATATATCATTAAATTTTACATATATATCATCGACTTGAGTCCACTCTACTCCAGTTACATATACTTTAAATGAACTATTATCTATTACAGGAACATATTCTGTATGAAATTCTTCTCTTTCTAGTCCAACAGAAGTTCCGACTTCTTCTACAAGAGTTTCTCTATAATCTCTATTTAAAGTTACAGAGATAGGAGTGCCTGATTTAAAATCTATTATTCCATAATCATCCTTATCAGTTAAAGAATATAATCCAATTATTCCAATAGGACCAGGAGAGTTGAGAGCGCCAACAAAATAATCTCCTTGACTCAACGTTCCATTCTTCTTACCAAGTTCCCAATTTAGATAAGTCATTTCATTTATAAAAATATCTAATCTTGAGAAAGTATACATATTAAGATTTGGGCCGACTTCTATATCAAAATAAATATAAGGTGCAGAAGAACTAGCTGGTAACAACTTTGTATATTCATACTCATTATTAGTTACTATAAACTCATACCTTAGAGGATCGCTATCTTCTGGTGTTACTACTACCAATCTACCTGTTCTTTCAGGGCGGCCAGTAAAAGCATCTATTTCAGAAAAGGATATTTTAGGAAGTATACTTCCTTCAACATAACCATACTGTGTAACATTTAAAGGTATTGAAAGAGAAGGTTTCGAATTAGGATTGATACTACCAAAGCCTTCTCTTGTAACATCTTCTTGAAAGAGTTGTATCTTCTCGTCAGGATATAAATACCCTCTATTCTGATATACGTAATACTCACCATAGTTTATAGAAGGTCTCCACGATTGATATATAGGACCTTCTGACGCTACGGGATTACAATCTACTTCTCCAGATCTAGTAATAACTGCTACTGAAGAATGACAGTCTACGAAACGTTCGAACTCTAAGTCTTTTCCATCACCTATACCAGACTTAAAATATGAGTATGGTATTTTAGTAAGATCAACATCATATCTAGTAGGAATAACCGTACTTAAATTTAATTGATTTGGATATCTAAACTCTCCCCAAGTTGGAGCTTCAACATAATCAAAAGGATCATGTGTTCCTAAATAATCAGTTGTTTTAAATACACTAAGTTTTGTAGAAATCATCTTCATCTGTCTATTTCCCCCACAAAACTTTATGTTTCTTTAAAAGATCAGTTATATATATCATACCCTTTTCTGTTGGATAAGTATTTATAGTTGCTTCTGAAGGATCGTTAGTATCATTATAGACAAATTCTTGATTAAAAATAAGTCTTTCCATAGCTCTAGTATTAAAAGCTAATATTGAAACAGGAGAAGCTTTAAATTTAAAAGGAAATTCTAACCATCTATAAGTTACCTGTGTACCTGCTTCTGGTAACAATTGAGAAGTTAATATTCCGTTATCATAATTAACATAATAATCTCCCGGCGCTACAACATAAGCAACCGACTGTACATGATTATAAAAAGTACTAGTACTAGAGAACCTTATGCTATCTCTAACAACATTAACACCTGTTAAATCTATTCGAGTACTTGCTTCGAGATCATAACTTTGAATGGTCTCATTTGTTTTAATCATTAGACAATGAGCAGGGAGGGTTCCTAAGCTATGAACTGTAGCTCCAAAATATGTAGAGTTGGTATTAATATAAGCAGCTACATCGTTGATAGTTGTTATACTATCATCTGTCCTAAGAGGTATTTCAATATCAAAGTCAATATTTTCAGTTAGATAATGATTATAGAATAGTCTAAGAAACGCGCCGTCACATACTAAGAGAGGATAAGAAGGAGTATCAACACTAGTATAAGCTCCCTTCTTCTCATGTATTTCTAAAGAATCTTCTACACTTAAACCTAGTTCAATACTTATAGCATAGATCAACCCTTCATAGGTTGTATCCATTCCATTATGACCAGCTCTTAATATCTTTTTCTTAAGGTCATAATTAGTTTCTTCGCCGATTCTTTCAACACCGGAAATAAAAGCTATGTTATCCCATGGATTTCTTTTAGTATTAATCTTAACTTTTGATAAAGAATAAGTTTCTGTAGTATCAGTTACTCCAGAAGCATCACTATAAAAGCCAGTGCTATTAGTAGTTATAGTTAAGTTACCTGTAATAGTAACAAGTCCATCTGAGCTAACACCTGAGACTGCTAGGGTTATAACTTCATAATTAGAATGATTTCCAGTATAAGTTAACCCTGCAATAAAGTTTGGCAATCCACTAAAAGCCTGAACAATAACAGTATTTATAGAACTAGAACTTATAGCAGTTCCAGTATATGTACAATTAATTGGAAGTATCTGTTCTGAAGTATTAGTTTTGAGGGAACCTTTTATAACTCCTTCATCAAAAGAAAGATCTCCTGTGACTTCTTCTGTCTTAGAAGAAGCATTAAAGCTTAAAGTTATTTTCCCTATAAAACTCTTATTAATCATCTGAAAGTCTCAACGATTGATAGTCCTCAGTAAAATATCCTGTCTTAGTATCGTAGTCGAGCAAGTAATAATCCTTATGAAATTCAACCTTATATACGATCCCGCTATTCATTATACCAATATCACCTGTAGAAAGATAGATTAAAGAAGGATTTACAAATGTATAGTTATAACTTAAATCAAATACTGCTATTGGTTTCTTATAACTTGTGTCAGCAGCAAAGGAAGATTTGACAATGTCACCATTTATGTATTGTACTTCTAAAGTTATAATATATAAACCAGCTTCATCAAGAGTAAAAGAGAATCCGTTCGGAGTAGCTAACAACGATCCAGGAGAGGCACTAGCGGTCCAAGCATTAGCAGCAAGTACCTCTACACCATCCTTCATATAAATCGTTCCAGAAGGCTTAGAGACCTTATAACGATACTTATTAATAGTATTACTTACTCGTTTCTGGTATGTTACAATTCTTAATACTTCATCTGCAACAATGTTTTGTCTTGGCATGATACCATCTAAAATGATATCAGCATCCTGGTCTTGCTCTAAATCTGTAATACCAGCAGGAATTTCTTGATCTTTTTTATAAACTATGAATCTACCAAATTTATCTAAAGTATATAAATCATCATTAATTCTTGAAGGGAGAACACTTACAGCCGGTGCAGGACGACCATCAGGAGTAGAACACCTATACTTTGAAAACTCATGGTCATCTACAGGTAATGCTATAAGAGTTTTAGGATCTAACGATGGAGGAACAAAGTTTTGTATATCCCCATTCGCAATTCTCCATAAAGTAGGATAAGGCATCCTATCAGAATTAAAAGCCACTGTTCTATTAAGATCAAATACTCCTAAGCTTGATGGTGCAAGCCAAAACCTTACTAAGAAGGTTGCATCGGGATCACACTCTACTTTAATAGAAGTAACTTTTTTCCAAGCATTAATAGATTTAACTTGTATATTTCTTAAATAATTAAACTCTTCTTTTATCTCAATACCAAACTCGTCTTCTGCTTCAACAATAACCTTTATAGAAATCAAATCCTTATCCACATACTCACTCGCTAAACACTCTACCCATACAAACCCAGAGAAAGGTAATGATTCTTCAGTAGCAATAGGCAGTTCTGTTTCATCAAGTTCTAAAAATAACTCATCAGTATAACTACCGATAGCTTCTAAAGTGATGTCAGTTGGCGCGGCAAGTTCATCTAGTTCTCTTAAAGAGTTAGACTCTAAAGATTGAATAAGAATATTTCTTCCCGCTCTTATTGAACTAAAATCTGGAGGAGTAAATAGTACTTCATTATCAGGAGTATAAGATATGTCTACTATATTTTCCATATCTAAAGTATACATTTCTTCTAATGATTTAAGATTAGCCAACCTTGGATACTTATTATTTATCTGGACCAAGAGATCTCTATTAATTTCTTCATATCGTTTGGCAATAGGATTCAGTAATCTCTGACCTAAACTAAACCAGAATCTTCTAAGATATGTATATTCAGGAAAATCATTAGCCATCATCTGAGTAAAATATGAATAGTAATATATATCAGGATCGTAATTTCCCCAGTAACCCTCAGTAGTTAAATCATAAAAGGTTACTATATCGCCTTCTTTTACAGAGAGTGTATAGCTTGAGTTAGGAATAAAAAGATAATCAAATGTAACTTTAGTTGTAGCACCTATAATAGTTTTAGTGACTGTAAGTAATTGCTCACCTATATAAACATCAAATGAATTCAATGTATTAACAGTAAGAATTACTGACTGAGTCCCATAAGGTATCCCGTAATCAGGAGGGAAAACCGGAGGAAAATCTATATTAAAGCTCGCCAATATTATTTCCTATTGATAATTAAAAAGTTTGTAGTATATTCAGGAATGAGTCTTTCATCGCTTTCAAGACTAATGTCCTTCATTAGTGTCGCTGGTCTTCGTACACCCTCTACCTCATAGAATAACCTTACTTCATCTAAGGGTCTATTAGGAGTACCCATACTAGCTACATCATCTGTAAACATAAGGAGGTCTGCAATATTATTCAAGGCAACAGAAGCTCCTAAGGGTTGTTTTAGAATATAAGAAATCAATCTTCGTCTAGCTTCTTGCTCAATTTGATTCTTTCTATTATCCGATAAGTCAAACTTATATTTATATGTGATTACTAATTTTAAACCTATCTCATTAGGCTTAGTAATAAAAGCTTCAATACCATAACTTGTATAATTAAATATTGCCGCTTCCACATCTGCCAGTACTTGGTCTGAAGTAGGAGTTGTAGTAGAAACAACAACAAGTTCTCCTGTTCCAATACCAGTACTAAATTCATTCATTACTATGTCAGCTACACCTGCTACAGATAATCCTGCAATTCTAACGGCAGTCTCGTTACCTCTTACAGCAGACAATCTACTATTCATAATACGATAACGATATTCTTCATCATTTTCTATAGCTAAAGCATTTGAGATAGGAGCAACATTTGTTACTAATAGCGAAGAGTTAGCGTGGTCAGTATAGTTTATAACTGTATGATTTACTAGAGTATTTGTACCAACATTATAATCTGTACCAGTCTTTGAAGCGATCGCCGAAACATATTGACTATTAACTGTAGGAATTAAAACTGTATCTTCTATAAGAGTAAATACAATTACATCTCCATTAGCATCTATTGCTGAATATACTTTATCACCTTTTCTTAAAGAGATAGGACTTCCTGAATTAATCTCTCCAAAGGTAGCTGCATTTGTATAGAACTTTATAACTCCAGCTAATTTATCAACTGTAGCAAAGGTTGCTTTATTCTTTATAACACCAACAATCTCTCCTAAGAACTCTAGGTTTAGTCCTGTTGCATTTCTAATTAGTGAAGAGAGAAGACCAAAATCTAATATAGCAAACGATTTAGCAAGCTGCTTATTTACAATATCTAGTAAAGCCTGAGCTTTCGAACCGGGAGAATACTGAGTAATCCCACCTCGTTCTATCCACTCTTGTTTAGCGGCGCTTATAATATCATCTACATTTTCTAAAAATAGGGACATGTTTTAACCTTTAGCCAGTGCGAGACCATGCTCTGTAGTATCATAAATAAAGAATTCGCTCAATCCATCATCTAAGTCTGGAACTGAAACAGTTAGTTTAACGAATAAGTTACTAGGACTTATAGGTACAACTCTTACTTTAAGATAACCTGCAAGAATAAATAGGTCATCAGTTAAAGCGGCGACAATTCTATTTCTTAATTCATCTGCTAATTCAGGAGTATTACGCTGTCCTATAAACCTTCTTAAATTAGTATGTATAGGATAGTTAATACCCCAATCTCCAGTAGATCCCATGAGCCTAGTTCTTATTTCTTGCCTTAGAGATTGATACTTATCCTTAGAAGTGTCTTCAATGTCACCACTCTTGCTTACCTTAAAGTCGCCGATAATACCAAAAGAAAGATCTACTGCTGTTAGTTTCATTATATCCCACCAATCGCTCTAGCAACACTCATACCAATACCCTTTAATGTGTCAGCCATATTCTTCCCTAAACCTATACCTCCTGCTGATAAGTCTAAAGTAAACATAGGGATAGGAGTCATTATAGTACTAGGTACAGTAGCAAGAGTTAAAGGATTTATCTTCCAAAGACCACCCCATCTTATTTGATCGGGCCTAGAAGTAAAAGCAGTCTTACCTTTAATTATATTTCCTGTACTAGCGGATGTATAAATAACATTATCTCCGCCTTGCATCCATGCTTCCTTATAACCAACAGACATAGAAGCCTCCGCCGTATTATCCATACGCCAGATCTTGTTTCTTATTTCTGATAGATTTACAGTTGGTTGCATAATTAAGCGCCCATTACCCTTAAAGGACCTTTAGCTTTTAGTTCCATAGTATCTGGTTCGATCACAGAAGTAAAATCCTGAGATCTCATTAAAACACCCTTTTCTAATTGTCCTGAAGGATAAAACAAAATACAATTATCCCCTGGTCGTATTGTACCATATCTTAACAAAATATCATCAATGGTTTCTACAAAAAATAACCAGACACCTTCTCCTATTGTACCATCTTCTGTTACGGTTGTCCCGCCTATTAAGTAACCATCTGTAGTATAAGCTTGAGCAACCACTCTGTCTTGATAGATCGCAGCCTTCTTCACTTTACATGGTAATAAGGACAGTCCTCTTTGTCCACCAAGACCCATTGAGGTATCTAAAAGACTCTCTTGGAACCTATATTTTTTACCTGCTTTATCTTTCATTTACTCTTTATTTCCTACTTGAGCACTTGCACTACTAACAGCTGTAAAGAAATCATTTACCTGAGCTTGAACATCTGCATAACCATCTTCCATATCGTCTATCCATTCTTCCCACTTACCTTCTACCCATTCTATTATACCCTTTGGATAAGAAGTACTCAAACCAGAGACATAAGGTTCACCGTTTTTAAGAAGCGGATGTATTATTAAAGGATACCTAGAAGTAGTAGCTCTTACTATCTTAACCGCTGCTATTGCAAGTCCTGCAATTCCTAATGCAACCGCTGCTACTCCAAAGAGAACTCCTCCTAACGAAGCTCCTGCCGCAATTCCGGCTGCGCTCCCACCAAAAATAGATAATTTAGTGATATCAGTTGATTCTTCCCATGTGTTTGCTACCCATTTTGTTATTACAGGATACATAGAAGAGAAACATATAGAAGCTCCAGTTATAAATCCTAATGTAGAGATCTCGTTTACACTAGAGCACATATCAGGAACTATATCTACTGTATATCCATTCTTAATATCCCATGTTAGGACTGTACTTCTTACTTCAACAGGACCAATAATATTATTAACTGTATCAAAAATATGAATTATATCATAAGGTTTTATAGCTGCATCACCAAGTAAGAGAAGGTTCCCACTATAATGTTTCTTTGTCTCTCTCCAAAGTTCGGTAACAGCATATCTTTTTGCCATATCTAAACCTTGACAATTATGAGAACCACAGATTTTAGTACTTCTAAGTTCAGAAGGACAATCAGGATCCAAAGCTACATAGTGAGTACCACCAGAGAAATTCTCAAGACTCAGTTCACCTTCCATAGTTATATTACTATTATCAGAAGGGTTATCAACATAATACATTTCTATAGCATTATAGTGACCTTTAGCATCTGGTCTAATCTTATTGTCAATAATATTTAATTTATCAGATGCAATATGATGATTTCTAAATGGTTTGGTAAAAGTTTTAAGTTGATCTTCTGTCAAATCTATGGGTTGTTTTGTAATTTGTTCTAATTGTCTCCATGTAACTAGCCAATCTAGTTTCATGTCTTCCTCCCCGGCATTTATAGATAAGTAATCTTTTAAGGTATTTCCAATTCCTTGAGCCGCTAGTCCTCCAACTATACTTGCACCAAGATAGAAGGTTCCCAAGATAAGGCTCAATGGGGCTGTTAGAGAAGGTGCCCATCCATATGTAATTATACTGCCAACAGCGCCAAAATTACTATTCATAAAGTCTAATAATCCACCATGAATATCCATAGCAGCTTCGCCAAAAGAAGTTGTAATAGCTTTAGTTAATAATCCAAGATCAGTTGTTGTTGAAGGTTTGCGAGAAAGGTATTTACTTGCAAAGTAAGGCGGAATATCCTTATAAAAATAATTACTATCTGGAACTCCAAAGAATAAAGTCATTCTATCTTCGTAAGGTACTGGATGACCTATCCATCCAGGGTGTCTTAGTTCCATCTCCTTTATAACGTCCCAGCCAGTCTGCTTAAAGAAGACAAACTTTAATTTTGATCCCCAATTCGTCCAAGAGTTGTCAAAGTAGTTCCAGTAATTTTCTAATGGCTGTACGGAGATATTGTCATCATTGACCCTGTTAACTAAAGACCATCTTATCTTTGTTTCGCCAAGACTTGGATCTAAACTTCCTATAAGAGGTAACGCTACGTCAGATAAATTCCATCTACCAAAATGACTCATCTCAGGTTGTGTCATTATAGTAGAAAGTATTTCATCTGTATCTGCTTCTCCAGCAAAGTCATAATCTTTAAACACATAGCCATATTCTTGGGCAACTAATTCTGTTGCATGAGACTGTGCTACAATAGTAACTATTCCATCTTGATTCTCTATGCTAACAATTTTCCCGTTAAAAGTAGGTTCAATATCATTTACATTATTAGTAGTCCCTATCTTTATCTGTATAGACATACCAGGACCAAATATCTTTTTATTAAATTTATCATAGATATAGCCAGCTTTAGACTTTGCAGCTAAATATTGTTTCCATGCTTGGCCATCATCTTTAGCAAAGCCACCCTGGATATCTCCTGTGATAAGTTGATTATCTATATTGACGATTTGGATTACAGCAAGACTAGCGGGTTCTTCTCTACTCTCAGTCTTTCTTATAGATACTACATTTTGTAGTAAGAATCTATCTGTTTCAACCTTAGGAGCATATGAAGAATCTCTCGCTCCTTTATCTGCACCCCAAAGAATATTACCAGTAATAAATTCATCTATTACTATAACTTGAGCACCAGGAAAAGCATTTCCAAAACCATACTTTCCACCAGACTCTCTAATAAAAGACTCTAACCCTTTTTTAAGTCCTTCTGCTCCATATATATTCTCTAGTTTAAACTTTCCATCAGGTGGACTTGCTGCTTCAATAGATCCCTTGTCTGAAAGCATCCCAAGATAAGCCGCCTTTTCATTATCATAAACTTGATTCTTAACTCCCTGAGTCAAGATCTCCTGTAACATCTTTCCTCTAGTTGTACTTTCTCTAACATCAGTATTAACAGTTATAGGAGTATCACTAGAAAGATCAGAAGATATTTTTGCAGAGTTACCAGTAGTAGTCTCTCTAGGAGATTTAGCACCCTCAAAAGGTATTAAACTCGGATCATCAAATAGTCCTGCAATGTCCTTACTTAATTTATTGGCTCTAGTAACTGCACCGTCTTCGGTAGTCTTTTTCTGTGGTACGAAAGGAGCGGCAAAAGAGAATAACTTAGCTTCGTTTCCAAAGCCAAAAGCTTTCTCTTCAAAATCTTCTTCTTGCCTAGAGGCTTCTTTCTCGGCTTGTTTCAACGCTCGTTGCATAGAAGAGATTACGCCAGCCTCTCTAGAATCTTGTATAAGAAAACTAGGATTAGTATCAACACTAAGACCTGAAATAGGATTAGGAGGAAGCTTCATATTATATAAAGGAGTAGTATTAACTGTAGTTAAACTTTCATAATAATCATTAAGTATAGTTTTAACTTCAGTTGTTTGATATTCATCCTTTTCAGAAACATATAAAGATTCGGCAAATTCTACTATTAAATCTTTTATTCCTTCACGAGCAAATAACCATTTTCTCGTAGTGCTCTTTTTATAATCATCAGTGGGACTCTCGTTATAGAAATTTCTAGTGCTCTCGTCTTCAAGGTCTAAAGCTTTAAAAATTCCATCTGTAGCATCTTTGTAAATACCCTCATCATATATATAATTTATAATATTTGATATAAAGCCCGTTTTCCAATTAGAAAGATAATCTCCAAAATCATGTTTAATAGAAAGATATTGTCCTTTTGTTTTAACAGGATTAAATCCCGGAAGAAGAGTCTCATATAATTTATAATCTTCAACTATAACAGTTTTTTTAGTCCCGCGTAATTTTATGTTTCTAAAGAACCACTCTATTAAATCTGTATCACATTTATCTGAACTTACTCTCTTGCTACCTACGAACAACTCTCTATCTATTTTATCAGGAATTGCTGTAAAGGTTATAGTAGCCTGTTCTGAGTTTGCCTGTATAGTCTGAAGACTCACGTCATCAAAAACTATCTTATTAACATCCATTAATCGGCTAATTGGTTCTTCTATTTCTATACCACTTAGCATACCCATTTCTGGATCTAATTGAACATTTTTGCGATCGTCCCTAAAGAAGTTTAATAGATTTCTAAACTCATTCTTACCTTCTGGAGATGTGATAAAACTCATGGCTCCAGCTATGTTAGAACCACCAAAAAACTGTAAGGTAGGATACTGCATACCAGATAAAGGTATAGGAGCGAGATTAAAGGTTTGTAAATAATTTATAGAATGTAAATAAAAACTTGAATCATCTAATCCGTCAGGGAATATTTTTTTAGTTACATCCATTACAAGGTGTGTTCTACCATAAGGAGACACCACCTCCCAG
>Ga0075116_10001469_pt1 | contig 10777 bp, 11 predicted proteins | sample AntAceMetag02UKC_FD_69786 | JGI IMG/M metagenome (GOLD analysis project Ga0075116, IMG submission 69786) | Saline lake microbial communities from Ace Lake, Antarctica- Antarctic Ace Lake Metagenome 02UKC | ecosystem: Environmental > Aquatic > Non-marine Saline and Alkaline > Saline | place...
ATTACATTTAAAAGTAAAATAATTCTAATTTATAGGAAAATTAAAAAGTTTGTAGAAGACTTTAATTTATTTATATTAACAGGTTTGTTTATGGCTTTTATACTTATGTGTTTTATGGTTTGGTGGAAAGCATTAGTTATTGGTATATTTGGTTATTTAATTTATTTAAAATTGGAACATACGATGGTAAAAATATTTAGAAAATGAGGATGATTGATTATGAATGATGAAGAAAAATTAAGTAAAGAGAGTTTAATTTTATTAATTATACATGATTTTAATTATGAACAACAAGAAGCAATTTTAGAATCTAAAAAAGATGAAGAATTTCAAGAATATTATGAAAGATTAGAAAAAAAATTATATAGTATGACTAATGTTTCTATTAAAAAAATAGTTAAAAATAATAACTATACTTTTGATTAAAATAAAAATGTGACTATTAATGAGAATAAAAGATTTATTTAAGAAAGAAGATGGTAAAACTTCTACTGAGAAAGCAGAAGAGAAAAAGTTTGAAGGAAGACAAAGGTATTCTAGAGCATATAAAACTTCAGAAATCAGTTTGGCTAAACAACAAGCTAAAAGTGAAAATTTAAAAGAAAAAAATTTTAAAGTTTCTGAACTAGGTGCAATGACCTTTAAAACTACAATTTTCAAGGATGAACTTAGAACACCACATTATGAAATGCAAAAGTCATTAGAAAATTATGAAGAAGTACCTAATATCAATGCTGCTATCAATCAAATAGTATTGTTTATTACTGGAAATAATATTAAAATTATTTCTGAAGATGAATATACTCAAAAATGGTATTCTAAATGGTTAGAACAAAGACCACATACATATACAAGTTTAACAGATTTAATATTATTGTGTGAAGTATGTGGAAATGCTTATATTGAACCTGTTTGGAGTAAAACTAAATCTGAAGATATTTATATGAATGATTTTAAAGTTGTTCCTGATTCTACAAGAGTATATTATAATTTAACACAAGAAGAAGTAGACAAAGAATTTTGGATATTTCAAGTGCCTTATATTTTTAGAAAGTTTGAGGATATGGATATTAAAGTATTTAGAATTTCTTATATTAAAAATGGAATTGCATGGCAAGAAACTGTGTATGGAATACCATTAAAAGAAACAGATTTAATACATTTTAAAATGGGACATTCTAGATATGGATATTATGGTAGAAGTTATTTAGCAAGTACTATTGATGATACAGAAATATTAACTCAATTATTAAAAAATTATGCAATTGCTAGTAGATATATGGCAATGGGTAAGAAATTAATATCTGTTGATGATGATGGAGATATAATGCCATTAGAAGAATTAAAGAAAATTACTGATATTATTAACAGCCCAGAAGATGAAGAATCTATAACAATAAACAGAAAAGTAAAAGTTAATGATATGGCTCCAACATCTTTTAATGAAATGTCTGGTCCTCTTGAATATGTTAGAAAAGATTTAAGTTCTGGAATGACACCAAATTTCATGACTCCTTGGGCAGAAATGGTAACATATGCTTCTTCTAATAATGCAAAAATTCCTTTTGAATTAAGTTTAGAAAATAAAAGACAAAAATATATTGAAATGTTAAATAGAAATATATTAGAGAATGTTAGAAAACAAAATCCTAAATTGAAAGATGCTACATTCGAATTTGGTGAAGTTTCTATGGACGATCCAATTGAAGCTAATAAAAATAATATAGAACTTTATGATAATGATTTGATTACATTAAATCAATTATTAGAAAAAATAAATTTACCCACAGTTGATAATGGAGATATTTATAAATCTAAAAGAAATTATATTATGCAAAAAAAATATGAACTTACTCAAAATGATGTTGAGCAATTTGAAGAACCATATTTAAAAAGATCAATACAAAATGATATGAAACAACCATTTCAAAAATTTGAATCATTTCAAGAAAGTAAAGATAGTGAAATTGAAGTTGTAGATGCTCTAAAATTTATAGAAACTGAGAAAGGATTTAAAAAAGAGTTTAAAAAAAAATATGATTTAGTAATAGATAAGATTGAATCCCGAAATAATATTAAAGGAAGCGATCTTGTAAGATTATGTGCTATTAAAGATTATTATATTATTGTAGACAATTTAGAATGGGCTGGAAAAACTTATCCAGATATTGCAGTTGCAAGAAAGTCTTATAATCTTACAGTAGAACAAGTAAAGTTAGAATATGAGAATTTCTTTGTTGGTGATACTGATATTGAAAAATTATCTGAAGAATTGTTTAAAGATGTTAAAAATATTCAATGGGAAATTACTAAACAAGTATTTGATGAAATTAAAAATACTACTGTAAAAGAAAATGCTTTTATTAAAAAAAAAGTATTTAAAGAAAAGAATGTAGTTAATCCAGGGGTACTAGATAAGATAGATAACCTATTTGGTTTGTTTAATACGGCTTTACAGGATAGAATATCTAAAGTAGTTGATAAATTAACTATGAAAGATAAGATTAATATAGATATAAATGGTACAATAGATCCAATGCAAACAGCAAAGGTAGCAGGTGCAAAAGATATATTAAAAGATTTAATATTTAATCAATTTAAAACATTTAACCAAAATCAAAGTCAAGATATAAAGAGAATTGTATCTAATGGAATATTAGCTGGAACACCAGTTAGTAAAGTAGACCAAGAATTGAAGGATACTGTTATTGATTGGAAAAAAACTAAACCATCAGTGAATGATTATAAGATTTTAAGAATTACAAATACTGAAATTCATAAATCTGCAATACAATTAAAATTATTAAAATGGAAACAAATGGGAATCAAATATGTTAAATATCTTGCACATATGGATGACAGAGTTAGACCTACACATAAAAAATTGAATAATAAAATATTTACAATTGATGATGCTTTGAAACTTGAAGAATGGAAAGAAATAAATTGTAGATGTAATTTTAAACCAATTATAATGTAAAGGAGAATTAATATGATGTCAAACAAAATAATAAAATTTATATGGTTTATATTAAGAACTATTGGATGTTGGTTTGAATATATTTTCTTAATTATTAAATATTTTTTAGAAGATGTATTTCATAAACTTTTCAAAAAGAAAAAAATAAGGAAAAAAAAGAGGAAATGATTAGTTATGAATGGTGAAAATTTTATAACAAAACAATTTCATAAAATAGATAAGAAATTTAAAGAAGCAAGAGATAAATTTAAAGTAAAGTTTAAAGATGGTCGTACCAAAAGATATGCTCCAAAATCTCAAAAAGAAGAAGATAAAGTTATTACAGGTGCAATGATGCTTGGTGCTGATTGGGATATAATAAAACCAGGAAGTTCTGAATATAATAAAAAAGAAAAAGCTAATTATTCTAATATAACTTGGAAAGAGAAACTTGAAAATTTGAAAGAAGCAAACTGGAGTGTTCTTGCTCAGAAAGATGATTCAGGAAGGGTATTAAAAGATTTAAATGTACATTTTCAAGCTAAAGATGATAAAGAAGCTGAAGAAATTGTAAAGATTAATTTTCCTAAATCTAAAATTATAAAAATAAATACCTACATAAAGTAATTATTAAAGAATCATTTAAAGAACAATCTAGAACATGTTTCAATTGTGGAAAATTAACATCTGAACTTATGTATAGATGGTATCATGGTGATCAAGATGATTTAGTCTGTGCTGATTGTGCTAAGAAATTAAAACATTCTGATACTAATCTTTCAGGTAAATCTGTATATGATGTAAATAATAAAGAATCATTTAAAGAAAAATTGAAAAATTTAAAAAAGAGATTGAATAATTTAAAGGAAACATATTTATATCATATAGGACAACCTGTTTATTATCAAGGAAAAAAAGCAATAGTTGCTGATATGGAAAATGGTAGATATTATTTATGGGATATTACTGGTAAAAAAGCATTACCTGGAGTTTCTGATACAGGTGCAAAAGATAGTGAAATGTCTACTAGAAATAAAAAAGAATCATTTAAAAAAAGTTTAGATCATGACCAAACGGATGTTCTTGAGGGTGTTGTTGTAAGTAATAAAAATAAACCTAATGAATATATTTTAGAATTATTAAAAGATGATAATTTGTTTAAAGGTATTTCAGATGAGGATTTATTATATTATATTCAAGATACAAAGGCAACTTATAAATTAGAATCCTTTAAAGAAAAATTAAATAATTTTAAAGAAGATTGGAAAAAAATAAAAGATACTAGAAAAAATTTAGATAAAAGTCCCGCACCTGGAAAAGAAATATCAAGATATACATATGAAATTTGGGTTGGAGGAAAAACACATTTAAAATTAATTGGTGATTATAATCCTCATACTAAAAATACAACTTATTTATTAGAAATAAATTATGATAGATTTAATTCAAGTAGTCGTACATTTCATCAAAATTTTGGAAATAGAAATGGTGCAATGAGATATATAAAAAAAATAATGTCTTCTCAGAAATCTAATAAAGAAAATATACAAGAGAGAAAAAACTTGATTTGGAAAGAAAAATTAAATAATTTGAAAGAATCACATATTGTTAAAAAAGGTTCTTATAAAGGACTTAATTATGAGATTAAAGAATTAGAAAATAATGAAAAACCAACTTCAAAAGATACAGGTTTTCAAATATTTATTAAAAATAGATGGATTAAAACAACTGCTTCTTTATTAGGTGCAATTAATGAAATGGAAGATTATATAAATAAAAATTATAAAGTATTAAAAAATTTAAAAGAATCCTTTAAAATTGGAGATAAAGTTCATTGTCCATCTGGATATTGTAAAGTAATTAATATTAAAGGTAATAAAATTATTGTTAGAGGAAATAATCCTTCTGGAGATTTTGAATATGATTTAAAACAAATACATAAAGAATCATATAAAGAATCTAATATTTCTGCTGAAATAAAAGATTTTATTAAAAAAAGATATTTTTCTAATAGAGAAGATGAAGAAGATACTGCTCACGATTTAGCTGTAACATATGATATAGATGATGAGGAAGCAAGAAATATTGTAAATAAAATAATTAAAGAATCATTTAAAGAAAAATTAGAGAATTTAAAAGAATCATTTGAAAATCCAGGAGTTCCTAAAAATGATGGTACAGGACCTAATCCAAATTGTTCTAAGAAAGAAGAATTTTTGACATTAGATGAAGTTTCTTATAAATCATTTGGTAAAAATTTTAAAGATTTAACAGAAGAAGAAGAAAAAGAATGTAATTTAATATATTCTGATTTTGCTAATAAAGAATCCTATAAAGAAAAATTAGAGAATTTAAAAGAAAATGATGAAGCAAAAATTAAATCTATGGGATTAGGATGTTATAAAAAAGGAAATATCATAATTTGTTTAGATGGAGATAATCGTGTATTTTATCATGCTAAAACAGGTGTTATTTTAAAAAAATATGGTAATAAATATTATACTAAAAATAAAATTATTTATGATGAAATAGGTAATAAAATAACAAATAAAGAATCAATTGAAATAACAAAAGAAGATATTATTAAATCATTTATTAAAGGTGGAGCTAATAAATCTGTTGCTACTAAAATGACAAATAAACATTATGATGATGTAATGAGAATATATAAAGGTCAAAATTTGTCTGTAAAAAAAGCAAGTGAACTTATTCAAAATTTTTCTTTAAAAGAATCTTATAAAGAAAAATTAGAGAATTTAAAAGAAAAAATAGAAAATGAAGATACTTTAAAAATATTAAAAAAAGTTGCTCAAAAACATAATTTAAAAACTAAAACTGATTGGAGAGGAACTGAGATAATAATGCCAAATAATTATACTGTAAGTATTACTCAAAAACAACAATTAGGTGGAAATAAAGGTGTTATGGGTGGTTCTTCTTATAATAATGTTAATAGTTTTAATATTGTTTATGGTGCTACTGTACAATACAATAATTTAAAATTAAAAGAATTAGAACATTTATTAGATAAATTTATAATTGAAGAATTAAGAAATTTAGAAATGACAAAAAAATTTGCTAATAAAGAATCCTATAAAGAAAAATTAGAGAATTTAAAAGAATTTAATAGTTCTATTTGGAAAAAAGATAATAAAGGTATATTTAAAAGTGGAAAATGGACCATGTGGTTAGCTGTTAATAATAATATAATTCTTTCTCATCCAGAACATAAAAATAATGAAATAATATATAAAGGAAAATCTTCAAAAGATTCAGGTAAAATGTTACAAAATGCTTTAAATTGTAAACCTGAAGATGTATTTCATCCAGGATGGTCTTGGAAATATGATAATAAAAAAGAATTTTATTAAGAAAAATTAAATAAAAAAGAGGTAGATAATATGGCTGTGAAAGTCTTAAAAAATGAGAAATTTATTGAAAAGAATAAAGAAGGAAATTATGTATTTGAACATAAATTAATACAAGAACTTGGGCAAAGTAATGTTAATGCTATTATAGATACAAATAAATCTGAGATAGAACATTCTAAAGATTTTTTAAATAGATTTGATGATATAATGGTTGAAATAAAACAAAAAACAAAAAAAGAGTTTGAACAAGAAAGAATAAATGCTCAAAAATTTATAGACTCTATAACAAAAGAAAATAAAAATAAAATAGCATTAGAATATATTGATAAATTATTAGATTCTAAAAAAGAGTTAATTAATAATTTTGATAAATATTTAGAACAAAAATATTCTATGCTTAAAAAATATATGTTACCACAAAAAGAAGCATCATCTAAACAATTAGAAAATGCAAAAAAGACAGTTGAATTGTGGGAGAAACATTATTTAAGGATTAGTGAAAAAAAATGAGTTTATTTAATGATATAAAGAATTTTATAAAAAAATGGATTAAAAATCCAATTGTAGTTGCTGGTATTGCATATTTAATATATAGATTATTAAAAAAATATGTAAAAACAGAATCTATAAATAATAAGATAGAAAGTATTAAAGTCATAAAAATTAAAGATGGTAAAGAATTAATATATGATAATGATACTCAAATGTATATTGTTATAAATGAAGATGGAATTTTAGCAACATCACATAATAAAATTGACATATAAAACTTAAATATATTTAAAAAGGTATTATTAATAAAATACATTATATAGTAATAGAATAATAGTGGGTGTATGAAATGATATTAAATAATATAAAAGGATATTTAACATCCAGACTAAATTTTCAAGAAAAAATTTTATCTGAAAAACAAAAACAAATAATAGCTTCAGGGTTATTATTGCCTAAAGATAAGGTTTCAAGAAATGGTGTTGTATATGATTGGGATAGTGTGAAAAACACATATGAACAAGTCAAAGGTCTTAAATTGATGTATAATCATGAAACAGATGGTATTGATGCAGTTCCAATAGGACACGCAACAGATGTTTGGTTAAAAGAAGAAGACGATGATGAAGGAATAGCAGGATTATATTATCAAGCTGATTTAGATCCAGAACATCCTCAAACAAGAAAAATTTTAAGAGGAGATTTAGATAATGTAAGTTTGCAAGTTAATGCAGAAAAAGTTGTTCCAGAATTTAAAGATGGTGAAGAATACCAAAGAGCTTTTATTAATGATTGGATAGAGTTCTCAGTTGTTCCAACACCAGGAATGAAAGATGCTACTATTGAAGCAAGAATTGCTGAAGCATATAAAATAGAGAAATTAGATAAAATATTAAAAGAAAATTCTAAATTTCCTGAGATTGCATTTAAGAAAGGTCTTATTGATGAAATGAAAGAGCATCCAAGTTTTAATTCTATAGATGCTGCTCAAATTGTTATAGACCACTTAAAAAAAGACAATGATTATTATTCACAGAATAGTGATAGTGAAGAAAGTAAAACAGAAGATATAAATACTTCTACTGCTGCTGGAGCAATAGCCCCAACTATGTCTGTAGAAGTAAAAGACAAGGAGGAATCTAAAATGAGTAATCCAAAAATCAAAAAAGAAGAAACTCCAATAGATAATCCAGAAGATGAAAAAAAGAAAATTGAACAAGTAAAAGATGAAGAAGAAAAAGAAGAAACAGATGATGTTTCAAAACCTGATATGATTAAAAAAGAAGAATATGATAATGATATGGGTTCTGTAACTGATGTTTTAGAAGCTTTAAATCAAAAAGTTCAAACTTTACAAGAAGATATGGATAATTTAAAAGGACAAGATACCAAAATAGAATCTGCACTTAAAGATACAGAAGCAGATAAAAAAGAAAATGAAGAAACTCCTTCTGATAAAGAAGAAGAAAAAGATAAAGTAATAGTTGAGCAAAACGAAGATGGTGAAGAAGACGTTGAAATTAATATTGATGCTGACGGAGATAAAGATGTTGATGTTGATAAAGATGAAGATGAAGATAAAGAACCAATTCCACCAATTACAGAAAAAAGAAAAACAATAGGATTAAAAAATTCTATTAGAAAAGAAAATATAAAAAAAGAAATGACTTTTAATGAAGCTGTAAGAGGTTTTACTAAAGATAGTCTTAAATTGATATAATTCGGAGGAATTAACATGAAAGAAAATAATGTTTCAAAAACAAGATTTAAAGTAGAAAGTTATAAAGCTCCTAAATATGATGTTGTTAGTACAGGATTAGGACCAGAATTAAACGGAATGTTTAAAGAAGCAATAATGAAAGATAGTAAATACGGAAAAGTATTTAAAGAAAAATTGAATCTTAAAGAAGATATTAATACCACAACAGCTTCCGGTTCATACACAACTTTATTACAACAAATTATATCCAATGCAATGATTGAAGATAAAGAATTAAAGACAGCTGAATCTTTAGTATTTATTAATGATGATATGGTTAAAAATTCAGGATATGGTGCATATCAAATACCAAGAATGGATCCAACAATCGCAGTAGAAATTGCAGAAGGAGCAGTTGTAAATTATTTTACAGAAGGAGTAGATCCTATTGTTGTAGTACCTAAAAAATATATTGCTTCTACTAAAATAACTTGGGAAATCAAGAAAAGAGGTATGGGTTCATTAATGAATTATATTTTAGGAAATGCAAAAGATGCTCTTGTAAGAAAGAGAATTTCTAATATTGTTAATGGTATATCCGCAGGTGCTGGTACAACTGTTTCCGGTGGTTTAAGTTATGCAAATTTCTTAGATGCTAGAAAAGCAGTAAGAGATGCTGCATCTAGTAATGGAGAAAAATATAATTTTTATCCTAACTTTTTTGTTATAGCATCTGAATTCTATAATAATATAGTTTTAGATGAATCATTCCAAAAAGCAATGTTCCCAGGAAATGCTAATAATAGTGTTGCTAGAAACGAAATGGGTATTTTATCTCCTATGAGAGTTTTAGAATGTGAAATTTGGGAAACACCAATGCTTACAGCATCACAAGGAATTGTTTTAGATTCTAAGAAATTTGGTATGTTATGTAAAGAAGCAGAATACGAAATGTTTGAAGGAAGACTTCCTGGTTCTCCAGATACTGAAATTTTAGCATTAATGTCTGAAGTTCTTGCAGCAGTATTTCCTTATGCAGCAGCAAAAATAACAGCTTAAATAGAGGATTAATTTTCTCTATTTTTTATTTAAAAAAAATAAAAAGGTGAATAAACATGGCGAATGGAGATACAAGAGCATATATCAAAGGTACATTGGCAGCATCTAAACCAGGTGTAATTGCTTCTGTAGAATTAACTGCTACAGGTGTTACAGCTACTGATATTGTTTTATTAAGTATTGAAGGAGTTTCTCCTCAAACATCTGTTGGAGATTCTTTTAATATATATAGTATAATTGGTACTAATAAGGTAGCTATTTATGCTAATAGACCACAAACACCAGCAATTACAGTTAATATGTTTGTAATTGAAAAAACATAAATACTTAAATTATAATTGGTCGATGAAATTGAATACAAAAGTATTGGTTCAATTGAGATACACAATATGTGGAAGAACCACGGGAGTTGGTGTCAGATGGCATTAACAGCGACAAATTTTGTAACAACAGTAAAAAGATCAATTGGAAATCCAGAAGAAAAAATAAGATCTTTTGATGCAAAAGCAGCAACAAGTTATAGTAAAGGAGATTTTGTTACAGTTGATACTGATGGAAGATTAACTTTACAAACTGCAGATCAAACAGCAATTGATGGTATTGTAACTGTAGATGTTGATAATTCTTTAGGTGCAAATGATGCTGTAAAAGTTCCTGTACTTGTTAAAGGAAATGTTTTTGTAGATTTAATGATTTCTAGTGCAACATATTTAGCAATTGGAATTGGTACTCAATGTACAATAGCTGGAGATGGTGGAACTACAACAGAAGAAGGACAAGCAGTAGCAAATATTCATGGTGCAACAGTTTTACCTTTTACTAGTATTTCTATTCAAGCATTAACAACAGGTGCAGAAGTTAAAAAAGGTCTTTTCTTTTTTAAAGGAAATGGTAACTGGTGTTAATTAATTAATATCATAAAATCAAATCAAAATTTAGAGAGTAGTTTTTTAGACTATTCTCTTTTTTTTTAAATTATAGAGGAATCAAAATGGATATGGAATTTGTTTATTTAAAATTAAATGATAATTATAGTAATCACTTTTTAACAACTAATCAAGGAGAAACATTTTATAAAGATTGGTTAAGTCAAAAAAGACCAGAATATGTTGCAGTAAATAAAAACATATTTGATAAAAGTTTCGAACTTAGAGAATTAGTAAGAACTCATATTTTAATATTAAAAGATAAAATATC
>Ga0075116_10001472_pt1 | contig 10772 bp, 20 predicted proteins | sample AntAceMetag02UKC_FD_69786 | JGI IMG/M metagenome (GOLD analysis project Ga0075116, IMG submission 69786) | Saline lake microbial communities from Ace Lake, Antarctica- Antarctic Ace Lake Metagenome 02UKC | ecosystem: Environmental > Aquatic > Non-marine Saline and Alkaline > Saline | place...
GAAAAAAGAAGTTGAAGTACTTAAAGGACATAAGTGTGCAAACTTTGAACAAGGGAAATCTTTGTTTGAAGCATATCATAAAAAGAAAAATGGAAGCAACAAGAAATGAGCAAAGAAGAATATGTACCCATAACTGAAGAAGATTTGAGAATATGTAAAGAAGTAATGGCTGGAACTTACAAACCAAAAGAATCAAAAAAGGAGCAGGAAGTATGAATAAAGAAACTATAGAAGATACTAAGAAAAAAGTAGAAGAAGCTATTAAAGAAAAAGATGAAAGTATGTTATCTGCTTTGGAATGTGATGTGAGGGAATTGGTTGATGATTATCAAACTTTTGCTTATAGTTATGCACGTTTATTTGATAAAATAAAAGATAGTTTACAAGAGATTAAAGAATCAAAAAAGGAGATGAAAGATGTTAAAAATATTTGAATTTATATCCGAACATTTGTTAATGGCTTTAGAGAGTTTTAAAAACATATTAGATATTAAAAACTATAAAATAAAAAAGTATGGGATAAAAAAACTATTTATAATAAAACAAGTACTAATAATATTTAACATAGTTGCATTGTTATTTAATAGAACTAATTACATCTTACTTTTATCACTATTAATTTTTATTTTGTTTTACGAAGATTACTTAAAAGGAGATTGGATATATCATAGAAGGAAAAGAATGTATAAAAAAATTGGGATTAATTTCCCTAAAAAGGCTAAAGAGAGTGGAGATTCTAATTCTGATTAGGATGTTAAAGTTCTAATCACCTTGAGGTCTATGGTCGGGGTTATTCTTTTTCTCCTCGTAAATTCATACAAGGCGTTTCTCCCCTCAGCCATTTTTTATCTAAATTTATATAGTAAACGCTTAAAACCTTTAGTCAAAACGCAAAACTTTCAATCAATAGTTAGCTAAAATCGATTAAAGCCTAAAACTTTCTATCAATATTAAAGCTTAAAACCTTTAGTCAAAACGCAAAACTTTCAATCAATAGTTAGCTAAAATCGATTAAAGCTTAAAAGTTTTTGCTCATTTACAGCAAGTGCCTTTAGCTATTTTAAAATAAGATTACATCGATACATATATACCTAATAATACAAATATTTGTTACAATTTAAAGATAAATTAAATGTTAACTTTATACTTACTTCTAGAACAATACTTACCGATTAACATAGCTTCTTTACTCATTTTATTATAAATGATTTCAACTATAGGAGCAGGTTTAGTTTGATAAACTTGTACAGAAGTACTAGTATAAGATTCTATCTCATCAATATGTCTTAGAACAAAAACAATCGTTTGTCCTTTTATAGTTCTTTCAGAATCTTTACACCTTTTTTTACAAATATAATATCCTTTTGATTTTAATTTACTATAATCAATAACTACATTATTTACAAAAGAGTCACCATAGAACGCCCTCATATAATCTACATTGTAAAAGTATCTTGGTTCATTTGGTCTTGGGACTTCTTTTAAAAGAATAGCTTGGTCAGCTCTACTTTTCCAAGCTCCATGGTCAATTAAAATATTTTCGCCAGTGTGAGGGTTATATAATTTAATATCTTTTATCCTGGAAAAACCCCTTGTATATGAAGTATACCTTCCATATTCTTGATAAGGATAATCTCTAATTAATTGTCCATTAGCCATACCTGTTTTAAAAACATCTAAATTCGTTGGAGGCAGGTGTTGCGATAAAGGTGGGATTATTTTTAATTTTATTGGTCCTTTCTCCTTTTTTGGATTTGCACTACCATCATATATATAAAAAAATTCATCAGTAGTTGCATAACATTCTAAAGGTTTTAAATTTTTTAAATCATCATATTGATACTTAGTTAAACCAAGATTCTTTTTTAAATAAATAGCATCTTCTCCTTTAGACTGAAATGCAAAGATAAATCTAGCTTCAGTTTTAATTTTTTCGTCTATGTGTGGGTCTGCAGCATGTTGTGCACAAAAGATTAAAGAAGTATTAAACATTCTACCATTAAGAACTAAATGTACAATTGTTTCTTTAATTTTCTCAGCTTGTACTTTCTCACATTGAAATAAAACATTCATTTCATCAATACCAACAGCCAATCTTTTATTAGCATCTTTTCCAAAATCAGAATCTCCACCTGGTCTTTGGCGATTTATTAAATCATCCAAAATATATTTAAGGTAACCAGAAAAAATATATTCTTTTTTATATAAAATAGGAGTAACTAAAATTGGGAATAAATTGTTTCTTAACAAAGAAGGAAATAGTCTATCTTCTCCTTTATCTTTTTGTCTTAAATATCCAATAGAATTTTTATCAAAATTTATTATTTCTTCCCTAAATAACCTTCCAACAACAGCTAATACTCTATCTCTTGTATTCCTCATTTTCTTTGGTAATCCTTCTTCTAAGTTTACTTTAACTTCTTCAGGAGAACTACAATGCAATAAGGTTTCTTTTATATTATCTACATATTTTTGTGATTCTCCTAATTCAACAAAAGCACCAATATTTTCTATAAAATCAACCCAAGGAATTTTCATTTTTATTACAGGAACATTTTTGAAAGGAATTTTCACTTCATCATTTGTTTTATCTTTTATATTTGGTACAACAAGAACTATAGGTAGAGGTACTCCTTTTTGACCAATAAAGTCTAGTTTTTGTCTAAATAACTTTAATATACTAGGTAAGTTTTGTACGAAACACTCATTGTGATAATCATTTAAAATTGTACAATGATGATTAAATGTTTGATAGAAACCATCGAACAAATTATGAAATAGAGTACTTTTTCCTGTTCCAGTCAAACCATATATAGCCATCCCCCTAGCTTCTTTTGTATTGGGTATTGCAACTATTCTTCCAACATCATCAATTCCTATTGGATGGCAATTTTTACGAAATGGAATAGACTCAACATTTTTTCCAAGTAAAGAACGACTAGCGTAACTTAAATTATTAAATCTTTCTTCATCTTCTTCATTTAGGTAAACATAGTTAGCAACATGTTTTAAACCTTTATTTAAAAAATATTGTTTTGTATTAAAGGCTCTTGAAGAATCATAATTCCTCCATACTTCCTTGAACTGCTTTGGTCTTCCCATCTTTTTCTCCTTTTACAATTTCATAAATATGTTCTATTATTTTTTGTTGTGTATACTGTATTTGTTCACTAATCCTTAATGTTTCTTTCATCAATTGAATATGAGGTAACATACTAAGAGAACCCTTTTCTACAAAATCTTCAAATTCCTTTTTACTTTTAAGGTATTCTTGATTAAGTTCAATTAAATCATCCTCTCTTTCTTCAACTTTAGCCAACACTATATCTTTATTCATTATCTTCACCATAATTACTTTTTGGATTTGAATGTAAATCATTTATTTCGTTTTGTTTTTTCTTCCATTCAGCAAAGTTATTAATAATCATATCCGTTTCAATACCTTGTTTCTTTAATTGCATAGTTAAAGATTCAATAGTTTGGTCTTGAGACTTTAATCTTTCCCTCATAGCCTTATCTATTAATCTTCTACATACATTAGTTTCTTTATAATCAACATCTAATAAACATAAGGTTCTACCAAATGCAGAATCTTTATTCATAGGCATTAAATTATCCTCTGGGTTTGGACAATTATATTCTAAAAAAACACCATTAATCAAATCTTCTGTTTTCATATTATTTTTAATCATTAATTCTGGCGTTGGTTTAATCCAAAATGTTTCATCTTTTTCTCCAAACCTTTTTAATATCTCTCCAGAAAGTCCATCACCAAATATTAAAAAACCTGCTCTTGCTTCATTATATTCATATTTTGTCATCCTATATAATCCGCCTTCTTTTTTATTTTAACTTCTTTAATTGGAATTGCTTGTATCATAAGTTCTTGATTACAAAAAGGACAACAAGTTGATATTTCAAACATTTCAACATCAATACCTTTTATCCAATAGTTCCATTCAAATATTTTTCCACATTTTTTACATTTGCTTTTCACTTTTTAAACTTCTCCTCAAATTGTTTATCTTTAGTATATCTAAATGGAATATGTAATTCAACATCAGGTACATCTCTTTCTCCTTTGAAAGGTTCATTTTTTTCTTCATAGCCGAAGATTTTCCCATTGTAGGGGTGCAAACTTACCAAGTAATATGTTTTAATATCACCTTCATCATGTGTCCATGCAACATATTTTTTATCTAATTCATAATTAAATTCTCGCATACTAGAAGGTCCCTCTATAATTATTTTTCCTTTTAAACCATTGAACTCTGAGGATGACCCTTTCTTTTTAGCAAGTAAATCTTTTTTAACAATTGCCTTTGCTTCATCATCATTTATAAAATCTCTTTCTTTTTCTCCTTTTCCTGATATGATAATAACAAATAAAGTAATAGCACCAAGAATAATCAAAACTATTTTTGTTGCATCAGGATTATCTTTTAAATAATAAAAAGCACCGAATATAATTGCTAGTCCAAAAAATGCTATTAATTTTTTATCTACATTAGTAAACCATTTATTTAATTTATTCTCTTTCCTTTCCTCGTGTTCATAATACGATTGTTGTAAATTTAAATCTTCTACCATACTTAGTGCCTCTTTGCAGCTGGGATTTTTTCTAATAAATATTCAATAACATCAAAAGTTTCTAATTTTTTATTATCACATTCTTCATTTTCACAACAAATTGTATCTTCTATAACTTCTTCATCCTCTTGTTCATAAATCATTTTATTACCACATTTTTTACATTTATTATTAATACCTTTTACTAATTTTATTTTTCCTTTTCTAACAAACGAACCTGTATTCAATAACTTAGCAATAACTATTTCAGCAGTTGCTTGATGGTTTTCTTTTGTTTGAATCTTAATTGCATCATACATTCCAAACTTATCAACAAGTTTATTTACATATATAGGGACAGCCATATTTTTAGTTTCATCCCTTTCTATTAAATTAGCACCTATTATGAATTTTGGAATTTCAGTCATTGATAACAACCTTCCTTGGTTCCCCAGGTTGTAATTGAGAAGTTTCTGATTTTGCTCTTGGTTTTTTTACTTGTGTGAAATAAACTAATCCTGCACCACCACCAAAAGCAGCTATTAACCAAACCATATCATTTTGATTCTCATCCTCACAATCATCAGCATCTTTTTCAAAATTAGCTTTATCAGTTATACATGTTGATTTTTCTAATGTACATGTATCAAACTTTGTTTTATAATCTTGTAAACCTTTTTCTCTTTCTTCACACGCAACTAATTTAGAAGATACTTCTGTGTTGGCAGAATAAATAGCAGTACAATCTTTTTGAAATTCATCTAAGTCTTCACATACTTTACATATCTTATCAGAGTCACATTCAAAATCTCTTTCAAATTCTATGTTTAAAGTTTTATTAAATTGTTCATCATACTCACAATCTTCTAATTCATATTCCCAAGAATCTCCTGTTTCATCCCAAACAGATAATTCACAATTAGTTCCATTAAAAACAATATTAATTTCTGTTTCTACATCTTCTGAACTATCGGATACAGCTAAAACACCTGGTACTAAAAATAACATTAATAAAACTAAAATTTTAAATTTCATTTTTTACCTCTTTTAATCTTTTTACTCCTTTAAGTTCAAGAGCTATAACATCTTTATCTAATAATTTATTTTCTTCCCAGAAAGGTTTTGGAATAATTAACCTAGCATTTTTATATTTTCCTTTAGAAAAAGTTACAGTTGCTTCAAATGTTCTTTCATCACTTTTTACCATTTAAACTTAAACCTTTAATGATTAATGTAATTAAGTATGTAAAGATTATTTATAAAGTTTGTGTAGATTTAAACCTAAATGTGTTTTATCATTTTTATATTTAAACCACGTTAAATTTATAAAGAATAAGGTTTTAGTTATTTTATCCTTTTTGATAAAGGGATGAATAGCTTTAAGGCTATTGAGTCAAACTTTAAATATTAATCATTAATTCTTTCATTAAAAAGTATCCCTTAAGACTATGATATGGACTGAGAAGTTATTGACTAAAAAAATATCTTAGGAGGATATATTAACAATGAATATCAAAGGACAAAATAATAATATTGCAGTTTGGGTTATTGTTGGTCTTCTTGCTGTCGCTGTTTTTGGTTTTGGAGATAATCTTATGTCTGCATTTACTGGCGAAGAAGTAGCAGAAGACGGAGTAGTTACAGATTGTAAGTTAGACAATGTAGCTTTAACAGTAGGCTCAAACAGATTAGGTAAAGCAGGTACAGAACCTGGTGAAGGTTTTAGATTATTTATCCCAGACAGTGAAGGAACATTATTGGATAAAGGAACTAAGGCAGAAGATTCTAGTACAGACGTAGCAGTTAATTCTGATTTTGTAATTTATTCAGGAGAAAACTCAACAACATATTATACAAAGAAGGTAACAGGTAATGTAGACTGTGCAAACCCATATGAGGTTTTTACAAGTTTAGCATTTATAGATACAACACCAACTTATGTAATTACTAACGACGATGGAACATTAAATTCCGCAGGTGCTTTAAGCATTGACCAAGACGAAATTGTAACAATAGACATAACTTCTAAAGTAGATGCTGACCAATATCTTGGAAACCCACAAGCTGATAACAACTTATTAACATGTGTTTATAATAAAACAATGTTTAAGATAAGTGTAGCTGGTGCGTCAACAGTAAATACACCAAATGTACACACAGCAGGTGTTTCTACAACAAATGCAACAGCAACTTTTGAAGTAGCATTATTAGCTGATGGTGTTAAGAGAGAAAACCAATTAACAATTGAAGCAATTGGTAACTCAGACCCTGGTGCAGCTGAAGACATAAGTTGTTACGAATACGATAAAGACTACGATTTAAACGCAGATACATTAGTAGAAATATTAGATGTACAAGACGAAGACTACAATGATTTAGGTGATACAACAGGAACAAACACCTTTACAATCGACATAAGTTAGGGATAACAAATTTTTCCCTTTTTTTCTTTTTTTTTGAATGGGAGAATGGAGCAATAAATACAAATGAAAATAGATGAAAGGGTAGTTGGTGGCTTTTTAATTATAATCCTATTAGCACTCTGGATAAATTTTGACCCTACATTAGCATCGTTATTTTTTGCAATGGTATTGGGTGCTTTTATTTTAGTTACAACAGATACTGTTAAAACTTTTAAAATAGAATCAAAACCAAACAAATTAAAAAGTCTTATGTTTGGAGTAGTAGGTTATATTACATTTTTATTATCTTCTATGTTTACATTATCATTATTACAAAAAACAAGTTTAGTTTCAAATTATTCAATCTTAAATGTAGCTGATGCTTTTGCACAAACACAATCAGTTATGATGTCTCAAGTTGCACCAGCATTAGCAGATAATGTTTGGTTAACAGTTTTAGCTTTTGCAATTTTAATTCCAATTACAGAGACTTGGTCCTTTACAGTTTTCTTTGAATTCTTATCAGAAAGATTTCCAGGTTTCAAACAAGTTTCAAAAACATCTCTTAGAACTTGGTTACTTGTAAGTATTATCTCTTTAATGTTTATGTTCTATCATTTGACAGCAAAAGGATTAACTAATAATGATGCTTTAATTATGGTATTCTTATTTGGATTAGTTTCTTGGGGAATGGTTGTTATTGAAGGACAATCTCTTGGAGCAATTATAATGCATATGATTGCAAATGGAATTGCAGTATTTAGTATGTATGGAATAAGTTTACTTGCTTCACCTATCTTAGTTTGGATAGTTGTAGGTGCAATTATTTATTATTTATTTAATTCAAAAAAATTTAACATAAGGAGAGTATTTGCATAATGGGAAATAGAAAACCAGCAAAAAAAATTAATAATCCAAAACGAACAAAATGGAAAAAAGATAGGAGGAAAAAATAATGGCTTTTGAAAAAATAAGGGCAAATCCAGCAGGACTAGGTGCAGTAATGATAGTGTTATTACTTTTAGGATTATATTTAGCTAATAATTTTGCACCAGACTTTTTTGTAGATATAAACCCAATTTTATTTATATTAATTTTAGGGGCAGGTGCTTTTGCATTAATGAAAGCTTTTGGTGAATTAAAAGCAAAACAAGAATTTACATTTAAAGAAGCATTAATAATATTTGGTACAATTGGTGGGATTATTTTTGTATTAATAAAATATCCACAAATAGCACCAAACTTTAGTGTAATTGCGAATGAGGTATTAATAGCAACAAAATCAATGGTAGGACTAGGATAAAATGGCTTATGTAACTAGAAATCAATTGGCAGGTGGAATGTCGGTAGTATTTGGTATATTCTTATTTAAGTCATTAAGCTTAGCACCTGTTGTTGGTGATTTTTTACAAAATAACTGGCAATGGGTTTCAATATTATCTTTAGTTGGACTATTGTTTAGTCATACTATTGCAGGATGGGTTATAAAAACATGAATGCAATATTAAACATGACAAGTACTTTGATAGACTGGATAATTAAAAGTTTAGTTTTTATTAAAGATTTTACTCCAAGTGTAGTTAAAGATAATTTATTAGTTTTAATAATTATATTTGGAATCTTAGGATGGTATTTATCAGGTAAGATTTATGCAGCAAAAATATCTCAAATCAATTTAACAATCATACTTACAGTACTAATGTTTTTAGTATTTGTATTATTATGAAAAACCAAGGAGGAAAAAACATGGTAAAAGCACACACACGAAAAGTAAAACGAAGCAGTAAAAGGGCAAAAAAAACCCCTGGAAAAAGCTTCAAGTATACTAAGGTGAAAAGCCATAAAAGGGGGTAATGAAACAATGAAAAAGTTTTTAGGAATTTTTGCATTGTTATTCCTTTTTAGTATTGGATTAGTTTCAGCAGCTGGAACAGTAACTATAGGTACGCCTACAGTAAGTGCACAGCTAGGTGGAGCATCTGTTTTTTTAAATGTTTCATTTGATAAAACATTAGGTGAAGCAGAAGGAAACGATACTCTTTATTGTGTACCTTATATTGTAGCAACAGGAAGTTATTTATCTGCAAATACAACAGCAGTAATTGCTAATGCTGAATTTGTTAATATTTCAGATTCTGTAGCACAAGCAAATATGACTTTACTACCTACAGTAGAAGATGGTAGATATACTTTAACTGTTTATTGTGGAAATTCAACAACAGAATCAAATGAGTCTGCTACAGTAACAGTTTATGTAGACAACTCTATACCACAAATACCAACAGCTATGACTCCAGCATCAGGTACAGAATCTTTTACAAGAACACAAACATTTGCATGGACTGTAGAAGGTAATGACACAACAAAATGTATATTAAGTTTTGCAGATAGTGCAATAAGACCAGGAACAGGAATTTATGAATTTGCTCCAAGTGGAAATGATTGTAGTAAAACAATTTCTATTGCAGGCGGAAGTTATACATTTAAAGGTGGTGCAAGTGATGAAACAAACACAACATACATAGCAACACAAACATTAACAATGTCTTCTGCTAGTAGTGGAGGAGTTAGTTATGTCCCAAGTGGGGATGGTGCTAAAGAAAATATTGTTGTAATTGCACTTGTAGTAGCAGCAGCATTTTTGTTGTTCGGGAAGAAAAAGAAATGACTGGACTTAATCCGTTAAAATGGAGTAGTACATTACAGAAAAAAATTGCTATAGGGATTTTAGTATTTAATGCCTTAATTTGTTTAGGGTTAACAGGTACTTTTAATCTGACCTATATGTTTTTTGACACTGTAAAATTAAGCTTTGTTTTGGTTGCACTTAATTTATATGCAGCATATTTGTTATACATAAATAAAATTTAGGAGGAAAATACAATGGTAAATAAAGCAATGAAAAACATTGGGAGAATAGCAGTGATTAGTGCAGCAGTAATTGGTGTACAAACATTCGCAGGTGCTATGATTTCAGGTCTGATTGTTCAAATTCCAATAGTTGGTAGTTTGGCAGCTGGTGCTTTTTCCGTAGCTAATATAACAGTTATTGGTTTAGGAGTAACAGCAGGGGAATTAATATCAGACAGAATTAAAGCATTGAAATAAGGAACTCCTAAAAAGGAGACTTCCTTTATAATTCGAGGTAGTATCAAGAGGGCAATCAAAACCCCTCCTTGGTTTTTTTACCTGGAAAGGAAAAAGTAATGAAGAACTGGTTAGATATAAAAACAAAATTTGGAAAGGCAATCTTATTAGGGATTGGTCTAGTTGTACTGTTCTCCTATATGGATTCTCTTGGATTTTCTATGTTTCAATCTATAGGTGGATTTAATAGTGATACTTATGTAAGAATGGAACCAGCTTATATGAAATTCTTTTGGACATTCGCATATTCATCAATTGTACTTTTAGGAATTTGTTACTGGAATTTTGTACGTAAAGACAAGTCAGAAGTTGTTGCAGTTATTTTAACACCTCTAATACTTCTTTTTGGAGGATTGGAAGATTTGATGTATTATTTTTTTACAGGAATACCTTTTTTTGGAACAACACTTCCTTGGCTTGATGATAACTTTTTTATGGGTTATGTAGCTAAGTGGTTAGGTTTTGAAACTGTTACATCAACAAGTTTATTAATAAGTATAGCTTTAGGAATAGTAGTATTATATTTCACATTAGGATGGTTGAAAAAAGCAAAATGGTAATTAAAGGAGGAAAAAGATGAAGAAAAATAATTTTAAAAGTTTAATAATTTTAATGGTACTTTCTGTCTTATTATTCTCTAACCTAGCGGTAGCT
>Ga0075116_10001474_pt1 | contig 10769 bp, 9 predicted proteins | sample AntAceMetag02UKC_FD_69786 | JGI IMG/M metagenome (GOLD analysis project Ga0075116, IMG submission 69786) | Saline lake microbial communities from Ace Lake, Antarctica- Antarctic Ace Lake Metagenome 02UKC | ecosystem: Environmental > Aquatic > Non-marine Saline and Alkaline > Saline | place...
TCGCTTGTTATGCTGATTCTCTTGGTTCGTTACAATCCTGATATTTGATCTTCGATTATCAAGTGTATCGTGATCGATATGATCTCCTTGGCGATTATCTCCATGTTTCAATCCTAGAATGCGACGGTGCATAAGTTGCAATTCACGCTTCCCGTTTAGCAACCGAATGCTCCGTGCGGCGTAGTAACTCTGCGTGTGCTTATCCCACAACGCATACCACTTGTATTTTGAGAGTTTTGCGTAAATCTTGTCATCAACAATGGCAAATTGGCCTTGGCTAAGTGGGATGCGTTTCATGTTACACCTTCCGGCTTTTCCTTCCAACAGGGGCAACAAACACCTTCATATGTATACATAAAAGACGTATGCCATATAAAAGCTAGTGGCAAAGAGTTATGAGTACCCCAATTGCATAGCACACGAAGGCAGTTGGGTGCTATATTATGTTCGTCAGTTGGGGACAATGGCTCAGACCAACCACACGTTTCACATGTCTTGTTATTGTAAATCATAATATGGTTTCATTCATATCTAGGTTTGCGTTTGACTTCACAAGCTGCTTCGATTTCAGCCCACACGTCTGCCACAGTTTCTCGTACGTCTCGTTCAAGTCCTTTACGCTCAATGGTTCGGACTAAAGATTCGCGTTTTCCTATAAGATCCAAATCTGGAGCTTCTATGACGTTTTTAGTTTGGGTCCAGTAGTCTTCATCTACAAGAAAGTCAACGCAAGCACCGATGTCGTCAATGCCACAACTCCAATATATGGGCACTATTACTCTGCGATCTTTCCCCGTGATTCGATTCTTTTGTATACGCACTTCGCAGTAGGTACCTATTTGTCTTGGTTTGCCCTTTATTGATTTGATGATTTTACCTTTTACACTACTCCACATTACTATTTGGGCATAGAATGTCAGAGCTTTCCCCCCACTTTGTGTCTTTTCAGCATAGCCAAAACCTAGATTGGAACGCGTTTGATTTATAATGATTAGGATGCTGCCGGTTTGACGGAGTGGTGTTATTAGTTGTCGCAAATCTTGAGAGTTGATGGCTGCCTTGCCATCTGTCATTTTACCTGGGGGTGTCTTGCCTTTTCGATGTGCTGTCTTTTGCTCGTTGAACTTTTTTTCCTCGGCGTGACTAGTTAATACATCAGCACTATCTTGTACATAGATGAATGGCTGTTCTTTTTTAAGAGCATCATTCACGTGATAGTAAAAGTCTTCCAGGAAATAGGAGTGTACAGCATTTCCTCGTTTGTCTATTTCTGGAGGTTCGATACGAGAAGCCATTTTCTTCCCAAAGAACTTTTCCAAGTTCATCATAGCTCCCCCTTCCCCGTTGTCGTAAATGAAACGGTAGTCTTTGAATTGCAGGTTGTTGGCAGCTTCGGCCATACATGATAACGACAGCCAGGTCTTGCCGCTTCGGCTGTCTCCCACTATGAGGTAGTATCCACCTTTGATAAACCCATAAGATGGATTATCACTACACGCAAGATTCAACATTGTACTACCTGTGCTAAGTCCATATTTTGGGCCGACACGGTTATGATCTGTAGCAAGAAACTGCTTGATGAGTTTTTTTGTTTTGCGATGCATAGGAAATTATCTCAAAGAAAATGCTGGGCTAGAACTACGCATTCCAGCCCAGCATTTAGTTCCTTTCAATAGAGTCAGGCTTTGTGGCTGTTACTTGCGGCCTTTCTTCTTGGCCACTTTCTTCTTCTTGACCACTTTCTTTTTCTTGGCTACTTTCTTCTTCTTGGCCGGACGCTCCTCTTCCTCCTCCTCTTCAAACTCTTCCTCCTCTTCTTCACCTTCCTCTTCAAATTCCTCCTCCTCTTCACCCTCCTCTTCAAACTCCTCCTCCTCTTCACCCTCCTCTTCAAACTCTTCCTCCTCTTCTTCACCTTCCTCTTCAAACTCTTCCTCCTCTTCTTCACCCTCCTCTTCAAACTCTTCCTCCTCTTCTTCAAACTCGTCTTCTGCCTTCTTGCGCTTGCCCTTGCCCTTGCCCTTGGCCTTGGGTTTGGCCTTGGCCTTGGCCTTGGTGCTACCACCACCAGCAGCAGCAGCCACCTCCTCGATTACGGCTGTACGTAGCTCCGAGACTTCGTCGAACTCATCCGGCTCCACGTCCAAGTCATTCATGTAGATGAATTTCTTGAGTTCTTTTTCTGTCATCTTCTTGATGGCTTTCACTTTCTTACTCCTTGTATTAGAGGTTTCCGGTTTTGATTCTCCTGTTTGGAGAAACAACTTTTTGATTTCTTTGTATGGAAGCACTTTGATGATGTCGTCAAGACATACAATTTGTTTCAGCATACGGCCCGGATTATAATTTTGTTTGCGATCCAGAAAATTGATTCGGCTTACTTCAAAGAACTTTTGGCGGTTGTACGTTTTTTCATTCATCCCTAATCTAAGGGTTTTGCCTCCTTCAAATTCGCACCAGGATTCAAGTTGATCTTGCATCTCCTCATCATCCAAATGCTCTTCAAGGAGCTTGCCGAACAGGTGATAGGAAATATCGAATATTTGTACTCCCCGTTGTCGATCCTTTGTATTGACCACGTTGAAGACCTGCCGTCGTTTGGGCCTTAGCGATTTGATGAAATCTTCGTCGGCATCCACATCGTCGCGTAGTATAGCCAACTGTTCACAGATGGGGCAGGGTCCATATGGTTTGGGGCCTGTTGCGGGGCATACGACAGTGTCATTGTTTGGCCCTATGCCCTTGTGCACAAAATAAGTGCGTTCAAACGAGAACGATCCTTCATCAGCGAATGGATTGCCTTGCCCCACCTTGTATGGTAGAATATCGAGACGTATAGGATCGTCACTTTTGATCTGTAGCATATTCACGTTTTTTGGTAACGTGAGAGCACGACTGGTGTACAGTTCAGATGATCTTTTTGCTGCCTGTTTGGATCCACGGGAAGCCATACCACGTTTGTATCGTGCTTGTTCACGTTTCATTCTTTGTCCTTTCGCACAGGGTTGAACTCGTTTTTTAATCTATTTGCTAGCGTCTTACCTTTCATGTATCCAAACGTGCCATATTTCATAATACCAAATGCAACGAGTGGTAACACAAACGGCACTACAACTAGAATGATTATTATTGTTGTGTTCATTTTAGTTTGCGTCTTTTTTTGTTTTGGCCGTGACTTTTGTTGATATGATTTACTACACGTTTGGTGCGGTTCTCTTGTAATTGTTTGGTTCCGTTTTCGTCGGCTCGTGGCACGCTAAAATACTTTTGGCCGTGAAGGGATACCAAACCTTCCAATGCTCGTTTGCGATGCTCGATAGCAGTCACCATATTAGATAAATGGTCAACATCTTCCTTCAAATCGATTAGTGCTATCACACGCTTGGCATAAGCTGGGTGGCTTAATACCGTGTTTTTTACTGCCGTTTCGTTAACGGACTTGAGTTTGTATTTGCTTGGATTTGAACGCACACGGGCTGCTAGTTTAGCATCGGCTATATCGTTCAAAGCTTTTTGTTTGTCATACTCTTTTCTTGCCCCACTTAACAAATCAGCAAATTCAAGTAGTAGTCGTGGTTGGCGTACCCATTCCCTGTCTAATCGTGTGGGGTCTGGATTCAAAATACTTTTAGCGCTTATCGTCACTTTAGGCATCTCCGTATATCTGTTTTTGTTTCCACATATATTATCGCTGTGCTAATCCTCTACAACAATTTGATAACATGCCATAGCTAATCCTGCATGTTTACTGTCGTAAAAATTGCCCTCAAACGTTTGAATTACACGACAAGCACGTTGTTGCATTTTGCGACGATTGCCTTTTAGTAAGATAGCACGCGCATAACCAATAACAGCCCATCGAATTGATTCGGCATCAGCGCTTGCAAGAGCTGTTAAAATACCAGATGCCGCAGACCAATCTGTCTGGAAGTTGAACAGTAAACGGCAGAGGTCTATAATTTGCCGTTGCTCTTCAGCAGCACCTTCCAACCATTCTAGTTGTTCGCTTTTGTCGGCCAGAAGTACAACACCCTCCAACATTTCGATTGCACGGCGGGCAGATCCGTCAGCTTGTTCGATGATTGTGGTTTGAACTTTTTTGTCAATTTGTGTTTCAATCTGTTTTTCAATATACAGAAGCGATTGTTCAATTGCAGATGCATTTAAAGGTTTGAATTTGACTGGGAAACATCGATCACGCACGGTTCGCGCCAACTTGTTTGGGTCGGTAGTACACAGAATGAAATAAACATGAGATGGCACGTCTTCCAGTATCTTTAGCATAGCTTCTTGAGCACCGCCTGTTAGTCTGTGGGCCTCATCAATCAACCATAATTTGGAATTGCCATTCATGGGTCGTAAGTGCATAGACTTACGAATATCCCGGACAGCATCTATGCCTCGAATATCGGCACAGTTCATTTCCGAAAAATCACGTACCCCGCATTTGACGTGCTTTCGCATGATTCGGGCACTTGTAGTTTTACCTGATCCGGAGTGGCCTGCAAACATCATTACGTGTGGTATTTTATCCTTCGCCACCATGGCCTTTAATGACTTGATTGCTTGTGGCTGTCCATACACATCTTGTAATTTCGTTGGTCTGAATTTGCGATACAGTTCCATATTGTTTCCTTTTTATACTTTGATTTTTATAATAACGGTTTCCTATTTGTTTTTGGTTTGTAAAGTGCGCGTAGGTAAGTACCCAAATAATGTCTCACATATTGCTCAATAGATAAATCTTTTCGCAAAAAATGCATAGGCAGTTTATTCTGAATTGATTTTGATGTCAAAGGTTTTCCACACACACCCTTTTCTATAGTCATACAATTATGACTCAACCAATTAGCAAAATTTGGACCCACCGTATCTATCCCGCAACAATTTGCAGTATCAGACAAATAGTGTAAGTCGTTGTCTCCAACACCCACAGGACATTTACAATGTCTTTTTAATTTCTTTATGTTTTCATATTTTATTTGGGGTATCATTTCCCATTTTCTTCCGTGATGATAGAAATGCCGAAGGGGAATTTTTGCTGCGTTTGCAATAGCATATGAAAGCTTTTTATTGGTTGCCATAAGTTTCAGATGTTCCACAGTAATGTAATCCACAGTTTCTGATAGGGTTTTTACAAGTTCTATCGCATCATCAATCCATATTAATGGTTGAATTCGCACAGATACCCAATACCCCATATCTTTTAATTTATGTATTAAAGCTATACGATCAGTTACCGTGGGACTATGGCGTTCCATCAATGATATGTGCTTTTGATTCATGGAAATTAAGGATATTTGAAAACATACCAACTTTGGATCACACGATTTTAAGTGCTCATCTGTAATTTGATATATACCAGCTTTAGTTGATATCATACATGGGTACATATGCTTCTCTAATATACGTAGAAATTTCAGTGTATTCCCCTCTTGAATTTCCTGGTATTGAAAAGGATCACTCATCCCTCCAAAGTGAAAAGGTGTTTTCGCTTTTATTAAATCACCTTCTATGGAGTCGGGCGGATTGTTTAGTAATCGAGCTAATTTTTTGCTATCTCCTATCTGGGGCTGTGTGTTGTGAAGTTTCCCTTTAATGGGATTTGTATTTTCTTTTGCACTCACATAACAATATCTGCAACCGAAAGTGCACCCTCGATAAGAATCCAAACGAAAACAGTTTCCACAAAATCGGAATTGCCCAGTAAGTCCATAAATTGAACTATATTTTTTAGTTGTCATTTTTTATTTTCTCCTTTTCAAACCAGCTTCGGCCCATGGGTGATACTTCTGCATCGACATCCATCGGAACGATAATCCAACTCATCTTCTAATTTCGTTGGTCTGAATTTGCGATACAATTCCATTACATTTCCTTATCCATGGGGGTTTTTATTCAAATATGGATCGGGTTTTTTGTATGCGAGTTGCGCGCTTTACATTTGTCACTGCTTGTTGATAATATGAATTTTTCAATTCAATGCCAATAGCCTTTCGATGGTTTTTCACAGCGACGTAAACCTCACTCCCAACTCCCATAAATGGTGTCAGTACTGTGTCCCCAACGGTTGACCATAAAGCAATGCATCGTTCGATAACATCCAATTGCAGAGGGCAAATATGTTTTTGATCTTTTTTATCTCGGCCTTTCCGAAAAGGTAAAACTTTCGATTGACGAATATCCATCCAAACAGGAGAAGCATATTGTTGCCAAATCCAATGACTTCGTTTATTTGTAGATGGTTTACTCCACCCAATGTATTTGTTTAGTGTTTTCGGTATTTGGGTTTTACCATAATATTCTGTTAGTCCTTCTGTATGTGAGATAGGTTTTAGATTATTTCCAGGCTTGCGAAAGCACAGAAGGGAATCTGGAATGCCCACTCTACACATCGCAGAATCTTTTACGATTTGTTTATGCGCTAACCCTATTGCTTTTGTTCGTACCGCAGCTAATAACGGATCTTTCCAAATGCAAATTCGAGATTGGTATACAAATCCGTACTTTATAAATTTGCGGATGATAGTGCCTGGAAAATCTCGGATTCCAATGTTATGTCCTTCCCGCTTGAACATCGGTAATTCTATACAGTGCACAACAACTATTCGGCCATCCATCATTAATCGGAATAATTCAGCGATGAGATATTCAAAATGAACAAAGAATTGTTTGTAACTCTTGCTGTTACTCATGTCTTTTGGATTATTACTGTATGCATAAAGAGAGGAAAATGGAGGGCTGAAAACGGACAGGCCTATACTATTGGATGGAAGTGCAGGAAGGATTTCACAGCAATCCCCTAGATACAATGCGTATTTGTCTGTTTGAATTTGATTTATTGCAGCCATGTTGGAACCTTTATACTAGAGTTTCTTATATTATCGTCAGTTTCTTCGTTTTGGTATTTGCTCATATTTTTTACGATTCCTTTATACATTGCAGATGATTTTTTCTCTTTCTCTTTCATATTCTCGACCACACGGGATTCTCGTTGGCTGGAAACAATATGGCATTTCACATCGCGCGTTTGTCCAAACCTCCAACATCTGCGAATGCACTGATAAAATTGTTCGTAACTATGGGATGGAAAATAAATAACATCCGAACAGTGTTGCCAATTCATTCCAAAACCACCAATTCGGGGCTTTGTGATCAGCACACGAATGTCGCCTGTCGAAAATTCTATGAGTTTTTTTTCTTTCGTTTCATCAGAATCTTTTCCTGCTACTTGTACCGCATCTGGAATCAACGATTCCAATAGATTCCCTTCATCATTTAAGTGGCACCATAATATACAGGGACGGTTTTTTGGAACCAGACTTGCAGCACGCTCACATCGAGCTTTCAGTGTAAGCCTGCGCTCCTGTCGTTGGTCGTTAAGCGTTATTGCTGGACATGAAAATAGTTTACCGGGTGGCACTTTAGATGGGATTACTGAATCTATCAATTTTAGATCGGGGAGAGCGAATTTTCCATCTAAAAAACCCATATCTGATGGTTTTCGCATGGCGCGGGCCCATGTTCCCACCCATTGCCAAAATTGATTTTTAGCATAACCTTTGATCGCCCATTGACTAGTTGTTTTGCCTTTATGTGAGAAAAACGCGCCTAACATACGATCGTATTTCATGTATCCTAAAGCTTCAGAAGACGTACCCAATTCCATACAATCATTTGGTGCTGGTGTAGCGGTGCATAATAATCGGTATTGAATAGATGTACTAAATTCTGTGATGAATTTTCGCATTTTTCCTTCAAAGTTTTTCAGTATGCTAGATTCATCACAAACAATACCTCCAAAATCATGAGGATTGAATAAGTATAGTCTTTCATAATTCGTAACTGTTATAGGGTATTTGGGTATTCCCTTTTGGTTTCTATGAACCTCAATTCCAAATTTATTGCCTTCCCGTTGTGTTTGATAAGAAACAGCTAATGGTGTCACAACTAGTACAGGTTTAGATGTTTTTTTGAACACATTAACAGCCCACACCAAACTTTGTGGAGTTTTACCTAGTCCACAATCTTCAAATAGTGCTGACCTTCCTGTGTGCAACGCCCATGTAGTGAGTACTTGTTGGAAGTCGTATAGAAATTCAGGCATCCAGATGGGCTTAAAACCAAATGACTGATTTTTGAATTTTTTGGTGTCTATAAATTCTGAATATTTCACGGTTTGTATTTCTCCTTTTCAAACCAGCTTCGGCCCATGGGTGATACTTCTGCATCGACATCCATCGGAACGATAATCCAACTCCAATGTTTACGTAGATCGATAGTCATAACTTGATGAGCAATTTCAATGTAGTCTTTCAATTCTCGGTGTAAGACATCTCCAATTACACTGTCGTGAATTTGCCCAATCAGTTTTGTCTTCATTTTATATTTTCGCAGCAGTTTATTGATGCGGGTTATACACCACAACAAACAATGAAATGCAGATCCTTGAATTGGGTAGTTGATGGCCTTCTTGCGATCCATCGCGCCGGCAATACGGAAGCCTGTAAGTGTGTCAAAGAATCCACGATCCAAATAGTCTTCCCACCAATCCCATTTCCATTCTGTGTATACACGAAATCTATTTTCCCAAAAGTCTTTTTCAACCCTTTTTACGTGGCCTTCAAAACTGTGCGGCAAAGGGGTTTCCCCAGGAGTACAACGACCCAACTTTGTGATGCCATGACGACGGAGGTGTTTATATACATCCTCTCCTGTTTTCGTTTTCAGGTGTAGTTGGTGCACAACATTCCATAAGGATTTGGCACAATTGATATACCAATCTCCATAGAATTCAGGGAACACAAACTTGTTTTTTGCACAATGGCGTAATGCATCTGTGTATTCGTTGATAGTTAAGTGGTAGATTTGCATGCACATATCTCGATGCATGTCAGACTTTTTGTCTCTAATGTATCTGAGGAGTGTTGGATCATGATTATAGCACGCAGCGGTTTTGACTTCAATTCCGCTGAAGTCATGTTCTACAATATGTCGGTTCGGTTCGCGCGGAATAAATCCACGACGTATGAGTTTTTTGATAAATGGTTCGCGGACTGGTATGTTGTGTAAATTCGGATCAGTGGAAGAACTACGGAATGTTCTAACCGTATCTAAAGCAAAAAACGGATGAATGAAACCTTCTGAATCCACATGTCGTTGAATGCCTTTCAAATATGTACTACTAGCTTTCTTAAATTGTTCAAGTTTAGTGTATCGTCTAAGGAACAACAGATCGATATTTTCAAGTGCTGCTTTGTCAGCTTTGTAACGTCCTGTTTTAGTTCGTGTACCGTGTGTCCCCTCAAGTTCGTTGAAAACAACATCCCCCAATTGTTCACGGCTGCCGAAGTTCATTTTGACGCCATATTTTCGTTTCCAAATGCGGTAGACCTCATCCTTTTGCATCCGCACTGTAAGCTTTTGAATTTTTACGTTTAGTTGCTTTTGAGCGCGATTTATATAGTCTGTGTCAATACGAATTCCATTACATTCCATTTCTGCAAGTGTAATAGATCCTTGTTGAAACAGTTGATACCCACTATGTGTTATGGGTGTGCATTGCATGTCGGTGGATCTTTCCTTGTTTGATCAGTTCAGGTATTTGTATCATCGCCAGTTCATCTTCTACTTTTGAATCCATGCCACAATATAACATAACATCAGTAATGGGCAGTTCAAGGATTTTATTGAGTTTGTATGCAGGTGCACGGATGTACGGTTCAATATGATCATTGTAACTTGGCAATCCTAATCGCACAAACGATTGAAATTTTACGCCTGTGACTTGGGGTCTGTTATCTAGTATATGCGCACCGAGTACCACGTCATAGTACCAACCTTTTACATGCATCTTATGTTTGTGCAAAATCCAACGATGTTCAAATTTATTGTTGGCTGCTATTTTTCGGATATGTGGATTTCGGAGAATGGATAACATTTCGTCTATGGCGTCGCCAGCCCATGGGAACACTACTGTTTCTGGGCCCGTGCACACGCTACAGCAAACGATCTCCGCGCCAGGGGTATCTGGCTTCAGGCTAGACGTTTCCAAGTCCCAGGTGGTGTGATCTGGCTTAGATTGCTGAAGTTGATGCAGGTATCGACTTGCTTGTGACGGGGATGTAATGATTTCTATTCTTTTGCCATAGTCGGGTATTTTAACCCATGGTGGTTTTTTCAATTTGATAGCATCTTTGATGTGTTGTTTGAAAAGAAGTGTATATTGGTTTCCCGGCTTGCGTAGTATATATGATGGATGATAAGTTGAACATATCCAGACGTTTTTGTCTTGTGTGGGGATTTGCCATCCGGTCCATCGTGAGAATGCCCCAATTTTATCTTTCCAAAAAATGGGCATTACTGATTCAACAGCACTGGCACCTAACAATATGATGCAGGCAGGCTTAAAACGTTTGATTTCTTTTATTATGTTAGGGCGACATGCTGCAATTTGAACACTTGTTGGTGTAGTATTTTCTGGAGGACGACAAATCACAGCGTTTGTTTTTCGGGCATCCTTATCTAAGTCCACACCATTACGTTTCAACGTTGCACGTAAGTATTGCCCTGCTTTTCCTATCAGTTGCGTATTCTTTTCATCCTCCAAACGGCCAGGAGCTTCGGCCACAATTAACAATCGCTTTTGGCCTTTACCTGTAGGTGGCATCTTGGGATGTATGCAGGTGCTATGCAATTTACACAAACCACAACGAGGTGTTGTGCTCATAGATTTGGATGTAGATATTTGCCTTGCATCAAAGAATCCC
>Ga0075116_10001476_pt1 | contig 10755 bp, 8 predicted proteins | sample AntAceMetag02UKC_FD_69786 | JGI IMG/M metagenome (GOLD analysis project Ga0075116, IMG submission 69786) | Saline lake microbial communities from Ace Lake, Antarctica- Antarctic Ace Lake Metagenome 02UKC | ecosystem: Environmental > Aquatic > Non-marine Saline and Alkaline > Saline | place...
ATGTGTGTGCTACCTGTGGATGTGGGAGCCAAACGGGAACCCAGAGAAATGGGCACGTCTGTGGAACTCCGGGCCGAGCTGGCGAACGAAGACAGAGAAAACAGACGGCTATTGGGCAGATATTCAAGCCCTTATGGGAGAGCCGGGATAGGAAAGGGAATTGATTCGATCCCTTTCCGGCCCGTTCGGGCGTGTCTCTCTAGGTAGAAATGATCTGGAAGCTGCTTTTGCTGGTGCCCGCGTGGCTGGTAGGACTCTGGGTCATATCCTTGCGCCGTCGCCGATAGAAAGGGGAAACCACCATGAACAAGACAGCGATTGCGATTTCGCTCATTGCCGCAACGGTACTCATAGCATCCGTGGGTATCTACTGTTCAATGAATCGGTATTACATGCTCCACCCCGCCTACTTGGTAGACAAAATGACGGGCGATGTGTGGTTTGTCCGCGGCACCAGAATGACACTCATTAAGTGGTTGCCTGCGTCCGAAGCCAAGCAACAATCGGAACCCCAAGGACGCTGGAGGAAATGACCCGGACGCCTTGACCGGTTTTCGGCCCTGATCCCCCTCAGGTGGCCAGAAGCGTCCCCAGGACACCCGCCAGGACCCCGCAGGTGGTCCCGAGTGCGGTCATAGCCCAGACAGCCCAAACGGGCGGACGGTCGCGCAGCTTGTTCAGGGCCTCCCACTGCTGTTCGTCCACGTCGTGGAGATCCGCGGTCTTTTGGTCCAGGCCTTCGACCTTCGCTCGCAATTCGACTCCGACCGTGCAATCTCCATTAGGCATGGATCGGCTCTCCCTTGGGGGTTTTCATGGTTTGTCGCTCCCTCATCTCGCTGTCCTTCTATTCTCGATTAGCTTCTGTCTATTCTCGATCAGCTTCTGTCGTCTGGCATTCTGTTGAGCACGACGCCATTTCGATTTCGCAACGCCGCGCTTCACCAGCTCGGCCTCCAATGAAGCAATTCGCTCCTCGTATCCTTTGTGAGCCATGCCAGGGAGGCCCACCGTGCCGTCGTCCCGTCTGTAGGGCTTCTCATAGGTGTGGCTCGCAATAACGCTGTGGATCTGGGGCACCGTCATCGTATGGGGAGGGAAGTGTTTCCAGTTGATAACCTTCTTCGGATCGACCAGAAGTTTATGAGACCACTCCTCTCGCATTGACTGAGGGACGAATTTGCCACTGAGCAGTTCCTTCACCTGGCCATTGTAATACTCCACGGCCGCCCAGGGGTCTTTGTATTGGCCGAGCTTCCACGCCAACTCCTCGCGTTTGCCGCGCAAGTCCCAGCAATCTCGCAGGGCCGACCGCTTGTTCAAGGCGCTTTCGTCGTACGTTGTTCTCAGCCCTATCAGGGACTCCATGATAGCCACTGAGGTGTCGATGTCCTTTCGTTTGCTCTGACTGAACACGCTCACCGAAATTGGCTCCAGGCGCTTGATTTCATGCACAAGGAGCTTCGTCATTTTTTCAACGAACGGGTCGGTTGGGTGATAGACAAGGTCCTCTTTCCAGTCGTAGATGGCCTTGCCCATGGCCAGGGATTGAACGTCGTGAATCAACTGGAATGAGGTCGCTTTCATTCCGCCGAGCCGCTTGAACGATTTACTGATCGCCACGTCAGGCCGTCCGCGCAGCACGTTGAAATAGACGTCCCAGTAGTCCTTATCGTAGGACGCCAGATCGATCATAATCCGATCGCCATACTGATCCTTCTTCCCCGTATCGATCTTGAGCAGGTCCCGCACTTCCTCCAAGCTCTCGGGTTCCTTCGGTGGCTTGCCCGTCAAGATGATTGTTCCGACCGTGGCCAATGTTGCCGTCAGAACCCACGAATTCACGATGTTCGCGCGTGACCGGCTGGCCTTGTAGCCGTCCTTGCCGGTTCCCCATTGGGTGGCCGCCTTTATCATCGTCCGGGCGTTGCCCTCGGCGTATCCCGGGGCCATGAAGACGAACCGGAGCGCCGTCGTCAGAGTTCCGCTGCGCCCGAACAGCCGTTCGTTCATCATGCCATAGAAGTTCTGCAATTCCTTGATGGTCTCGATCTTCTCGGCCGAGGTCATCGGGCGTCCGAGCTTCGCTTCGCTTTGCCCCAGGGCGTCCATGTACTTGCCGAACTTGACACTGGGAATGTACTGCTCGAACATCCAGTTGACAAACCCGATCGGGATCTTCGCCGGCGCCGCCATGGATTTCAGCACCACCCGCGATGTAGTGTCGAGCTGGTGCATCATGTCCTTCAAGGCCCGCTGGGCTTCCGATTCGAGGGAATACTTGTGCCCTCCCCCGTGGCCCACGTAGTCTTGATACGCCTCTCGTAACGCCGGGTCTTTCGTCATGTTCGTGAACAGGGATTTGAATCCGGTCCTCGATGTGCTCTTATAGAAGCCCAGGTAGCCCGTATCCGCAATCGATTGCTTGGTGATCTGCCAGGCGTGGAACGCACTGCCCATAAACTTGAGCGATCGCATGGCGTTGTTGGCCCTGCGGAACGTATCGAGCACCTTGTTCTGCGTGATCTTGTTGGTCGATATCAGGCTGTTGATGAGCCTGGCCATCGTCGGCTCGACTCGCACATCCTTGAACGCGGGCTCGGGTCTCAGTGAATCACCAATGAAATGCCAATCCGCCGGTGCTACCGCCGCTTCCTGAATGTAGATCCCACGACCCTGCGCCATCATGGTATCGTGAAGGTTCTTCATGGCCTCACGCCGAGCGATGGCCTGGAATTCCCTCCTCAGATTGTCGACCGGGTTGACCGTTCGGGCTTCGAGTCCGTAGGCCTTCGCGTCGGCATAAGTGGGGAATACCTTCTGCTTCAAATAGTTGTCGGTGGTTCGCCAGTGCTGGAGGAATTGACTGACCTTCCGACCGCCCTTGTAGATACCATAGAAGTAGTCCGCCACCTGATTGATATCGTCGCCGGCCACGCTCCGGAGATAGCGGTAGTTGTAGTCGGCAATCTCATCCAGGGCACGTCGAACCTTTGAGTCTTTCAATGCCTTGGGCGACCGCCCGAACGCCTGCTTCTGGAGCTTGAGGGCATCCCCCTCCAGGCCGTGACCGCGCAAGAGCATGACGTCCTCAAGGTCGCGGCTGGCATACTTTAACAACTCGGTCTCGAACTCGGACACGGTCTGGTCTATGGAGTCCAGGTTCGTCTCGTCAAACTCAAGGGTTTTGGCTTCGGCGTGGTGGGCCGCCTTAATCACCTCAGCGGCGGCTTTTCGTCCGTGCCGGGTCACGACGGGACGGGCCGGCTCAAACGTTCCTATCACCCCTTCGTATGCCTTGCGAAAGGCGGCGAGATCCATAATGCCCTTGTTTCTCGGGCTCTCGATTTCGCGAATGGGGGCAGGGGTGGGGTCGGCACCGAACATTCTTCCGCCCTTGGTGGCTTGGTCCCATGCCTCTTGGATCTCTGGCAGAGGATTTTCAGGGGTGTTGAAGAGATCGTTCTTGCCGGTGAGTTCGCCCGCGTAGAGGTCTTTGGCGGTCTCGTACTTGCCCGCCAGCTTCGCAACGGCATCGCTCAGTTCCGGCTTGACGGGCACGGCTTCGCGGCCCTTGGCCGCAAACTCCAGACCTAGCGACCCTTGGGCTTTTCCGGTGCTTGGCCTGAATTCGTCTTGGCCAAAGATGCCTGTATCCGCTTTCGCTCTTCCAGGTATTTCTTGGCTAGTTGTTTGCCCCGTTTTGACATCAGGCAGACCCTTAATTGTGTGCGTCTCTATTATAGCATCCTGATCCGCTTTGTCGATACCATCGATTTCGCCCACATCCCGAACGTATGTTTCGATGGCGTCGTTGATGTTCTCGAAGTTCTCCGCGTTCTCCAGCAAATTGCGCTTCATGGCGACGACTTCAAGCTCGACATCTTTGGATTCGACCGCCCTCTCAAAGGCCTTCTCATTGATTGGTCCGCGAGTGCGACCCTCGTATATCTGCTGGAGTTTGTCCATGACTTGATCGAAATCGCCCGGCCAGTCACGCTCCTGGGCGAACGTATCCCACGGCATACCCTTTTCCGGGTCGTTGGTAATCATGCTCCACATGCCACGCTCGCGGCCCTTTTGGCCCGCGTAGGCTTCGACGTCGCTATTGTATTCGGGCGGAACATAGACGCGCACCTCTCCAGCCCCAGAGAACGCTTGATTCTCCAGGCCCTTCAACTCGGCGCCGTAGATCGGATGGCCCTTGATGAATTTGGTCGTCTTGCCAAGTTCCTGGCGGCGCTGCTTCTCAGTTGCCTCTGTCGTTGCCTCGGCCGCCGCGTCGGCCCACTCCTCGCCTGCGTATTCCTCCAGGACGGCGCGCGGAACGGGGCGGTCGGAGCGGAGTGCTTCTTGAACACGACCACGATGGAGATCTGTTAAGGCCTGCGGATGAAGCGCCGGGTCCCATCCAGTCTTGGTTACTGTGCTAACTTTAGGGGCTGCTGTTATTTCTGCTTTCTGTTCCGCAAGATACGCTGTTTTCGTCATCTGCCACGGCTCAGCAGGCCCCGTCTGCGCCGTTTCGCCAGGCTGGGCCTGCTCTACGGGTGCCTCGGCCTGCGTTTGGCTCTCCTGGGCCGTGCCGGGGGCCACGGCTCGTGTACCTTCGGCTCGTACGGCGGGCTCAGTGGCCTTCGCTTCTTCTGCTGTCGCATTGGGCACCTCCGGCTTGAGTCCCGCTTCCCGCTCCAGATCATCCAACGTGGTCGATGTTACCTCCGGCGCGACGTTAACTATGGCGTCGTCTGGGGCGGTTTTGTCAACTTTGGCTGTCTCTTGGGGCTCCAGTCCTGCTTCCCGCTCCAGATCGTCCAGGGTGGTCACAGGCTGGCCATGACCGGCGGCCTCGGTGGCAATCGGCAAACCGGCCGTTGCCTGGCCGACGATCTCGGACAGGGGCGTGGGGCCGGGCTCGGCGGCGTCGGTTCGTGGTGTGGCAGGCGGTTCGGTAGTCTGGCCCTCGATGGCCGTCCGGGCTGTCGATCCAGCCAAACCCAGCAAGCCGCCGGCCGTGAAACCACCGACCGCTGCCTTGCCTACCCGCTTGACATCCTGGCTCAAATCGATCTTGTCGCCGTGCATGGTGGCGGCCCCGATCGACACGATCTCCTGTAGCGATTCCTCCAACCCTTCATTGACAGCGATTCCGACCTGGCCGAGACCGGCCTTGCCGACTTCCTTGCCCAGTTTCGCCAAGGCCCGCTCTTTGGCCGCCTGCCGGATGGCCTGGAGCGAAGCGCGGGTAATCCCCTTGCCCAGCTTGAGAATCTCGTCGGCCTGCATGCGCTCGATGAATCCATTGATCGTTCCGACAACAAGCCGCTCGGTCTGGGCCGTATCCTCGTCGGCGCCTGCCTTGATGGCTTCTTGGTAGGCCGATTCCCCCTCTGTCATCGCTCCGACCGAGAAGGCGCCAATGCCCCCGGTGGCGGCCCCGGCCGCTGTAGCGGCCGCCATCATGGGTAAGGTCTCAAAGGTTGTGTTGGCGATATAGCCCCAGACGCCCGTCTTCTGGGGCCTCAGACTCTCCATCCCAGCCTCGTCGTAGATCGCCTTGGCCGTTTCCTTGAGAGACCGCGCGTGCTGCTCGAGCGCCGGTAGGTCCGTTGCCTGGGCGGCTCTCGGGTAAACCATCCGGGTAATTGGAGATCGGGCTACGGCTTGCTCCAGAGCGGCCAGCGTGCCAGGCGCCGACGCTCCTGTCCGTAGTCCGCCCCGAGCCAGGGCGTTCTTGACTTCGGCCCGCCAGGTGGGACCGGATTCCTTCTCTCCCATCGCGGCCTGCTGCTTCTGCTTCCTAGGGGCTGACCAGACGTCTCCAGGCCCGTAGGTGTCGATACCGGGCGAAACAATCGACTGGCGCGGCGGCTGGGGGCCTTGCTGGGCCTCTGGGGGGGTCGTCAGTCCGGCCTGTTGTTCCAAGTCTGCCAGAGAAGTCCCAAGCCCGTGCTCTCTTTCCAAGTCTGCCAAGGTGGGCATAGGATTACTCGCGAATCAAATACGGTTGGACTTCATCGGCGGCGATGATCTGCTCGATGGGAATCCCGGCCTCCATGAGTCGCTTGATGCGGTCCTGTAGGCTCGGGGGCGTATCCTGGCTGAATCGAACGGGCATGGCGCTCTGGTCGGGCTGCTGTGCAGTGGCCTTTGCTTGCGGCTCGCTTCCCATTGTATCCATCAAGTCCCAGGCTTGCTGCCGACCAGAGGCCATTCGCGTCTTGCCATTCTTCGCCGCGCTCCGCGCCGTGCCCGGCGCCGTGCCGCTAAGGTTTGGGTCGATCGGCCCGCCGAGATACCCGGCTTGGACGCCTCCGCCTGTGGTCCCTTGTGCGTCACCCTTCTGGGAGTTTGTGATATTGTCAATCGCCTCTGCGAGGGCCCCTGATACTTTCTCCAGACTCTGCTTTATCATGGGATCGGAGTTATAAAAGCTCGCCACGGAAAGATCGTTGACCGTCCTGCTCAAATCCCCAAAGACTTGGAAATTGGGATCTCCCGCCAGTTCCAGCCGTTTGATATTGGCCTCGATCTGACGCATCTCTGGTTCGTGCATGTCCGCGGCGCGACCGGCCTGGGCCTTATCGGCCTCCTGGCTGGGGGTGGGCATTTCCCTTTCGGCTATCCCCGACATCGCGTGCCGCTGCATGGGAGAGGTCTGGGGCGGAGCCGCACCCCCTACAAGGCGATCCGCAATCCCGCCAAGGCCACCACGCCGTTCCGGAGCGATTGTGCCGACCAGGAACTTCTCGACTTCCTCCGGCTGGGCCCCCTGCTGCAACATCCCGGTCGCCTTTTCGTCAATCTCCCGCTGGCGTCGCGCCTCTTTATACTGGCCAATCTGGTCAACGAGAGCGCTTAGGCGGTCGTAGGCTTGCATGTTTGACATCGGTCAACTCCATTGAAGTAACTGCATTCCCTAAGCACGGCTCCCCCACTCAGAGCAACATCGCTATTTTTGCCGCCGTGTCTATTCCTGTAACCACCTTCTCGTATTCACTGGGCTGCTCGACCGCAGAGAATTTTGCCCCGAACGCAGTTCCGGCAATCTGGGGCTGGGTGTTGTACCGGAAATTGATAGGATCATATTCGTTCTGGTATTCGGCTTCCATGCGGGCCGCTTGAATGCCTCTCAGTATCGAACCGACGCGCGTCCCGGTCTCTATGTTGCTCTGAGTTGTGGCCGTGCCCTGAGTATCGAGCCCCGCGAGTTGGTTGATCGCTTGCTGCTTTTGGGTCCGGGCGGCTTGCAAAAACGGGGCGGCCGCGGCCAGCATTCGTTCCTGAGTCTCGCTTGTACTCCGTCCCAACACATCCCGGCCCGCCGACGATCGCCAGGACGCATTACCGGACATGATGTTGCCGCGCTGCAGTCGGTTTCCTTCCTGCTGCCCGTAGGCGGCAACGCGGTCCATGACGGCTTTCAGTTCGGGCATGTTCTGGACATCGATCGGCGTGGTAGCCGTCTTCGTGGCCTCAGACAGCGCCGTCGAATAGGCACTGGACGGCCCGGACTTCAAGAGTCCTTCGGCCTTCTCGTACGCTATCCCAGTGACGGGGTCCACGTCCGGCGTCTGCCGTTGCGGGAAGCTCGGGGCGTCTTCCCTTGCTCTTTGGGATAACATGCCGACCAACGGCTTTAATCGGCTCGGATATTCCTGGTCAATTTTGGTGTCAAAGAATCCAGACATAGTTATGGCCCCAAGTTCTTTAAGTCTTCAAACGCTTTTTCGTGCATCGTACGGATCTCAAGCATGAATCCTCTGAGGACTCGTTTCAGGTCCTCGATCGTCTTGGCTCGCTCCAGCTCCCCAAGCGGAAGATCGATGGTCTTCGGAAATATCATATTGGGGTCGCCGACTCCCATAGCTATCGCAACCCATCCAGTTCAAAGTCATCGATGTACATGCCGACGAATTCGAAATAGCCGTCGGCGACGATGCGAATCGTGAAATGCTTGGCGCGAAGGTCGGCGTCTACATGCACGGCCACCTGCCGCGTCTCGCTGCCGTCGCCAACCAAGCTGCTGGTTCCTAGAAGAATCCAGTCTCGGCATCCGTCCGTCTTGGCATAAACCGAGACGTGGGTGTCGGTATTCCGAGCAAAGAACAGATCGATGCCCTGGCTGATTCGCTTGAACATGGCCAGGTGCTTGCCCGGCTCCATCAGGCCGGTTTCATAGATGAGTTCCCGGTCCATGGTAGTCCCGGCGTCAGAATCGCTCTGATCGTACTCGTACGTGTATCCGCTGTAGTCGGAGGCCAAGAGCAATGGGAATCCTACGCTGTTGGCGTTCGCGTCCCAGACGATCCAAGCCGCCCCCCATTCGTCGTAGGTGTCGTAAGGGAGTGTGTCCCACGTATAGATGGCCTGCCGGGAATAGCTGCCGAAGGCGGCCACGGGGATGTCGTGGTAGACGATGGCTTGAGAGGAAGCATCAATTTCAATGACAAGATCGTTCGTGTCTGACTCGGCCGTGGGCACAGCGAACAACAGACGATCGATGTTCTCGTAGTAGACGGCTCGGGCGTCGTCAATCACCTCTGGGTTCAGTCTCCTGACGGTCTGGGCGGCCTGGGGGCTCGTGATCGCCGTGCCGGTCTCCAAGTCACGAATGGTCATATCGGAAGCCAGGAAGTACAGCTTGCCCTCTCGGTCGTGAACCATCGTTTGCGGGGACTTGCACCCGACTTGGATGCGCTCGGTCACGAAGTACCAGGGGGTATCGGTCGCGGTGAGCCACGCTCGCGTGATACGATTCTCCGAGGCGATGATGACGTAGTTGCCCACGTCGGAAAAGCCGGTGACGAAACCGCACTCGTCGTCCAGATCCTTGACGCCGGCGTCCCCGGCCCCGTCCACGTCGAACGTCGCGGCCGTCACATCGGAGTAGCGGGTTCGGCGGGGATAGGAGGTTCCGGTTTCGGTGGTTCCTCCAAGCCAGAGGTAGCCGTGCTTGCTGTAGAGGCACTTGGCCGCCGTTAGATACACTCCGGTGGCAATCTCAATGCCGCTGGCCCCGGTCACGTTGGCGAAATCGCCCGCAATACTGGTTGTCGAATCCCATTTCTGGACCTTATCCACATTGTTCGTGGCATAGACGCAATCGAGGTAGGTAGCCATCGACCACCGTTCGACAGACGTTGGTGTGGCGCAGGTGAATTTGACCGTCAACGTTTGATTGGTATTGTTCCACAAAAGGATATGGTAGGCCGTAGCCAGCAAGAGATGCTCGGCGCCCGTGGACTCTTTGACGTACGTGTGATAGGCCAGGACCCGAGTCGCCCCGATGAACACGTAGCCATCCACGGTGGCGTCTGCCAGGGCCTCTGAGACGACGATGGCCGTGTCGCCACCGGAGTCCGTCGCCGAGACCAGCGTGTACAGAGCATCGTTGCCGGTCGATCCCATGAGGCGGACGTCGTCGCCCTGAATCGCTGCTGCAATGGCGGTGGCATGGTTGCCGGCGATGGTGATCGTCTTGGTGCCCTGGGTCACGCCGGTAATCTCGTAGACCAGCTTCGGCGCCGCAATCTGCACGTTGTTCGCGTCGTAGAGGGCGGGGAGTCGGCCCCGTGCCGCTCGGTAGTCACCGTAGAGTTGACGAACGTTCCGACTCTCGCTGGCAATGAACGCCCCAGAGAGCAGCGTCTTGGGGACGTGTTCCCCCACACCATATTTGGGCGTTGTGATCGCAAAGGATGGCATCTATTCTGAAGCCTCCTTTAGTTCAGTAACGCTAATGCTGGATACACAGACACTGCCAAAGATGCGCGAACTGTGACCGTTAAGTCCAACGACATTTGAACCATCGGCTCCAGCGCGAAAACGGAAGGTTGTCTCAGATGTCGTCCCCGCTACCATCTCATAATGCAAATGGACCTGAACATAACCATAGGTTGACGAAAGGCCCAGTCCAGCCGCTAAGGCACCGGCTGTATCGTCCTGAAATAGGGCACCGATGATGCTGTGAGCGTTCGTACAATACAGTGTCGCCAAGACGTCGATAACAAGGATATTGGTCTCGCTGGTGGGCGTGATGGCGCACGTCATAAACTCCGTGCCCTCGGTGATCTGCGGAATGGTGTCGTCCAGTGGGATGATAGTGTTGCCAGAGGCGTAAGCTCCCGTTTGAGTGTTGACGATCTGCACCACGCCGCCTACGTGCGGGGTCTTATCGACGTAGGCCTTGTGGGCAATGTCCGTGTCCTCATTCGGGTCGGCCGTGCTCGCCAGGGCGGCGCCGTCCTGCAGGACGGGTTCATCGTCCGTGTCGGCCTTGATGAGATCCACGTAGCCATCGCCCGCCGCGTTGTCGACGCGCAGATAGACATTATTGGTCCCAAGATAGAGACGGCCTTCCTGGGTCAATTGCAGGACGTTGTCCTCGTCGTCTATCCAGTGCAGCTCGGGAATGTCATTGGTGTCTTTGGTGAACGTCATCCCTTCGCCTGCCAGAACGCTCGTGATATTGTTGGGCTCGGTGTAGGTGACGAACCGATGCTTGCCCGTGTTCGGATCGTCGTAGATGCTGGCGGCGGACTCGGTCCAGTAGTGATCGACGTCCAGACGTTCCTGGGTGGCCAGCTTGGCTTCCCGCATCCTGTCATCGCCCTCGGACGGGTCGTCGGTCCCGGCCGGGGTATCGACGCGATAGGTCGTAGAGAAGGCCAGCGTCAAGGTCAACAGCGAACAGAGCAGTGCGACCACGCTTATGATTTCGGTGCGGCGTTGTTTCATGGTGTGACATCCTCA
>Ga0075116_10001477_pt1 | contig 10755 bp, 10 predicted proteins | sample AntAceMetag02UKC_FD_69786 | JGI IMG/M metagenome (GOLD analysis project Ga0075116, IMG submission 69786) | Saline lake microbial communities from Ace Lake, Antarctica- Antarctic Ace Lake Metagenome 02UKC | ecosystem: Environmental > Aquatic > Non-marine Saline and Alkaline > Saline | place...
AGGTCTCGGAAATTCTAGCAAGCCTTGATGGGGTTTGTTTTGTGGAGCGGAATGCGGTTTGTTCTCCAGCGCAGGTTTTAAGAACGAAAAAAGCCATAAAGAAGGCTTTCGAAAATCAGCTTTCAGGTAAAGGGTTTTCTTTTGTCGAGGTTTTGTCCATGTGCCCGATATGTTGGGGTAAAAGCGCAGAGGATTCGGTAAAGTGGGTAGAAGAAGAAATGGTGAAAAGTTTTCCTTTAGGCAGGATAAAAGGATGAGTGTAAAAAAAATAATCATAGCCGGTTTTGGCGGCCAAGGCATAATTTTTACAGGCAGGGTAATTAGTACTGCCGCACTTATTGAAAACAAACACGTGAGCATGATCCCCTGTTATGGCGCGGAGATGCGCGGAGGTACGGCTTATTGTGTTGTTAGTATATCAGATAGCCAGATTAACTCTCTATATGCTGATTATGTTGATTACATGATGATTATGAATGAGCCGTCTTTGATTAGATTTATTAAAAGAGCTGCAAAAAAGGCAGTGGTTGTAGCTAACAGTTCTTTGATAAAAAATAAAATTAAAAGCAAAAATGCTAAAATTGTCTATAAACCGTTTAGCGAGCTTGCTGCCATTCAGGGTAGGGTAAAAGTAGCGAACATGTTTGCCTTGGGAGTATTAATAAAATGTACTGGTATTGTGAAAGTTAAAAGCGTTTTAAATGCTTTGCAGGAGCTTAGCAAGAACGAAGAAAGTTTTAATTTAAATAGGTTATCTTTGAATAAAGGAATAAAGTTAATAAAGGCTTAATTATGATAAGAGTGAGATTTGCACCCAGCCCAACGGGAAATTTACATATAGGAGGAGCAAGGACAGCCTTGTTCAACTGGCTATTTGCTCGTTCTAAAGGTGCAGAATTTATTCTGCGCATAGAGGATACAGATATTAAGCGTTCGCAGAAAGAATATATCGATGAGATTTTAAATAGTCTTAAGTGGCTGGGTCTGGACTGGGATGATATTTACTATCAGAGTAAAAACTTTGATAAATATACTGAGTTTGCACAAAAACTAGTTAAAGAAAACAAGGCCTATAAAGAAGAAGGGGCAATAATTTTTAATGTTTTATCAAAAAAGATAAGAATAAAAGACTTGGTTCATGGGGATATTGAATTTGATGCAGGCATTTTAAAACCGCAGGTTTTGATAAAAGCCGACGGCAGTCCTACTTATAATTTTGCCTGTGTGGTTGATGATGCGACTCAGGAGATTACCCATATCATTAGAGGAGACGATCATATTTCTAATACTCCAAAACAGATTTTGTTTTATGAAGCGCTTGGGTTTAGCATACCTGTATTTGCGCATCTGCCTTTGATTCTTGCTACCGAAGGCGGTAGGATGTCTAAAAGAAAAGGCGCGACTTCAATAAGCGAGTATAAGGCCTTAGGCTATTTGCCTCAGGCGTTGGTGAATTATTTGTTGCTATTGGGATGGTCTCCGGGAGAGAATCAGGAGATAATAACGTTTGAGCAGGCCATAAAAAAGTTTAATATTGAAAAGGCCAATAAAACCGCAGCTGCTTTTGATATTAATAAGCTTGATTGGATAAACGCAGAGTATATAAAAAATACTTCCTTAGACAATTTGTTGAATATGTTAAACCCTTTTTTAAATCAAAGGAATTATGAAATTAAAAATTTTGATAGACAATACCTGTTGAATTTAATAAAATTATATCAAGGTCGCATATCGAAATTGATTGATTTTGTGGATTGGGCTGATTTTTTCTTTAAAAAGGATTTAGTTATTCCTGATGAGTTAAAGAAAAAACATTTCAGCAAAGACCTGAAAAAAGAGTTTGCTCTTTTAGTTGATAGGATAAGCGCCTTAGATAGTTTTACCATTGAAAGTATTGAAGAGTCTTTTAGGGCTCTTGTAAAAGAACTGGGGATAAAGACAAAAGAATTGGTTCATCCGGTAAGAGTGGCTCTTACAGGTAAAGAGATAGGCCCAGGTCTTTTTGAGACAATGTTTTACTTAGGTAAAGAAAAATTATTAAATAGATTAAACAGTATTGCTCAGGTACAAAAATAAGGAGGCTGTGTGAGAAAAAAGAGTATTCGCTTTTTGATTTTTTCTTTGTTTTTGGTGAGTTTAGTTAGTCTTTACGGATGCGAGACATGGAAGGGTTTTTGCCGCGATATGGAAAAAGCCCGAGATTGGGACAAAAAAGTATTTCAGAAAAACTTCTGGTAAATTTTGCCCTGTCGTCTAATTGGTAGGACGCAAGATTCTGGATCTTGTGGTTCTGGTTCGAGTCCAGACGGGGCAGCCATATAAGGAAATGTTTATAATCGCAAATTTATTAAAAGCTTTGGCACAGGTAGCGGATATTTTATTAAGTATCTTTTATTGGCTTATACTAATAAGGGCTTTGATAAGCTGGGTAAATCCCGATCCGCATAATCCAGTAGTGCAGTTTCTTTATAAAACTACAGAACCTGTATTAGAACCGATAAGAAGAAAGCTTCCTCTTACCGTAAAGTTTGGTATAGATATTTCCCCGATTATTGCTTTTTTGGCAATTCTCTTTTTAAAATCATTTTTAGTGAGAACACTGGTGGATCTCAGTTTTAAAATCAAAGGTATATAGAAAGGGAGGATAATATGGAATGGAAGGATGTTCGTCCGGAGGATATTATTGATATAGGTAAAAAAAAGGTTGCAGACTTGGGGAAATTTATTCCCTTATTGATTTTTGGGCTTTTTGTTCTTGTTGGTTTAGTTAGTGTTGTTTATTCTATTGGTCCTGATGAAATCGGGGTTATCCAAAGGTTTGGTAAATACACTGGATTAAGTTCACCCGGACTTCATGTCAAATTTCCTTTTGGGGTTGACAAGGTTACACCGATTAAGGTAAAAAAGATTTTTAAAGAAGAGTTTGGTGTAAGAACACTTCGCCCGGGCATAAAATCAAAATATAGTCCGCTTAGTTTTAGAGATGAATCATTGATGCTTACTGGAGACCTAAATATCCTTGATGTTCGTTGGATAGTTCAATTTAGGATTAAAGACCCCGAAAAGTTATTGTTTAAAACAAGGAATCCATTAAATAACATCAGAGATATGTCTGAAGTTATAATGCGTCGCCTTGTTGGAGATTACAGTGTGGATGAGGTGCTGACTACAAAAAGAGAAGAGATTGATCATATTGCTCAGGAAGAAATGCAGAAAATCCTTGATAGTTATGAAACAGGTGTCCATATTGTTACGGTAAAGCTTTTGGATGTTAATCCTCCAGAAAGGGTTAAGCCTGCGTTCAATGAGGTAAATGAAGCCAAGCAGGAAAGGGAGAAGATGATTAATCAGGCCTGGGAGGCATATAACAAGGTTATTCCCAAGGCCAAAGGTACAGCAGAAAAAACTATCAGAGAGGCTGAAGGTTTTGCTTTGGATAAAATTAATAGGGCTGAAGGCGACTCAGAAAAATTCATACAGATGTTGACCGAATACAAGAAATCTCCGGAGGTAACGAAAAAGAGGTTTTATCTTGAGGCGCTAAGTGAGGTTTTGCCAAAGGCGAAGGAAAAATATATTATTGATCCCAAGCAATCCTCTATATTGCCTTTACTTGAAATCGGCACCAAAGGAGGGAAAAAATAATGAAAGAGACATTACATAAAGTAATTGCGACTACAGTTATTATTGTTATTCTTATTGCAGCTTTTTTTATAAGCGGTGCTGTGTTTATTGTCGACGAGACTAAGCAGGTTGTGATAACTCAGTTTGGTAAGCCTGTAGGTGAGCCTATTATTGCAGCAGGATTACACGTAAAACTTCCTTTTATCCAGCAGGCGCATTATTTTGATAAAAGGCTTTTAGAGTGGGATGGAGACCCCAATCAAATACCTACTAAGGATAAGAAATATATCTGGGTAGACGTTACGGCGCGCTGGCGCATAACAGATCCTTTAAAATTCTTACAGTCTGTGGGAAATGAAATCGGCGCTCATAGTAGCATAGATGATATTATTAATTCTGCAACAAGAGATGCGGTTACCGGACATCTTTTAGTAGAAGCGGTTAGGAATTCAAACCGTATATTAGATATCGCTACTAAAGAAGGAAGCGATGTTATTTTAGGAGATGAGGCTTTAGAGAGCATAGCAGTTGGTAGAAATGAGATTACCAGGAGTATTTTAGCTAAGTCAAAAGTGCTTGCACCTCAATACGGAATTGATATTATAGATGTGCGTATTAAGCGTGTTAATTATGTGGAAGCTGTTCGTAATAAAGTTTACGACAGGATGATTGCCGAACGTAAACGAGCAGCAGAAAATTACCGCTCAGAAGGCCAGGGTAGATCTGCTGAAATAGAAGGCCAGGTTGCTAAGGAGTTAAAACTGATTACTTCGCAGGCATACCGAGAGGCCCAGATAATAAAAGGTAAGGCAGAGGCTGAGGGTACAAAGATATATGCTCAAGCTTATGCTAAGGATCCTGATTTCTATTCTTTTTTAAGGACGCTTGAGTCATATAAGGATACGATTGATGAAAATTCAACGCTTATTCTTACTACCGACTGCGAGTATTATAAATATCTCGAAAGTTTAAATAATTAGTTTTGCGCAGGTGGCGGAATTGGTATACGCGCACGTTTGAGGGGCGTGTGGGGTAACCCGTGTGGGTTCAAGTCCCACTCTGCGCACCAAATTAGGGTTTGAAGTTATTGAGCTCTTTTATCAAGTACGTAGTTGCTTTTCCCCACCTTTTTAGCCGCACTTTTTAGTTCTGCGCCGATTTCACCGACTTGAGCAACATGGGTTATTTTGCGGGATTCATTGGTTACAACGCCGATAGATATTGACATCAACGGCGTTTGTTGTGGATTGCCTTGTCTGTCTTTAGCAGTGATAAAGCCTTTAGAGCGGTCTTCTTCGTTGTAGAAACCTAAAATTGCGCTATCAAATTCTTTTATGATTTCAGAACATAAAGCTTCTATTCTTTCCGGGATGGTGGTTACTACAAAGTCATCTCCTCCGATATGACCGATAAAATCATCATTTGCGCCGCATTTGGCAACGCTTGCAATGATTACTTGAGCAGTTTCTTTTATGACGTCATCTCCGTGTTCAAATCCGTATTTATCATTGTAGCTTTTGAATTTATCCAAGTCGATATAGCAGACGCCAAAAGGCTTATCTGAATTTATGCGGTTTTGCAGTTCTGACATAATAGAGATATTGCCCGGAAGTTTGCTTAGGGGATTTGCGTCCAAATCTCTTTGCATGCGAGAGATGATCATTTTTATCCTGGCAATAAGCTCTTTGGGGACAAAAGGTTTTGTGATGTAGTCATCTGCCCCGGCCTCCAATCCCCTTACTTTATCGTCAATATCGCTTTTGCCAGTCAAGAGCACAACAGGCATATGCTGCATTAAAAGATCTTTTTTAATTACCTGGCAAAGATCCTTGCCGTTCATCTTCGGCATGGAATAATCCAATATTACCATATCCGGGTTCTGTTTTTGGATTTCTCGTAAGGCCTCTTCTCCGTCGCAGGTTTCAATCACCTGGTAGCCTTCTTTAGTAAGCACGATTTTTATAATATCACGAATGTCCGGTTCATCGTCTGCTATAAGTATTTTTATGCTCATTTTGCTTTTGGGATTGTGAAACTAAAAGTAGCCCCTTGGTTTTCAATAGAGTTAAACCATATTCTTCCTTTGTGTGCTTCAACGATTTGTTTTACAAGGCAAAGGCCAAGTCCTGTACCTTTGATGTTTTTATCGATAGCATTATTGGCACGCTGGAATTCTTGGAAAATAAGAGGCAGATGATCTTTAGGTATTCCAATACCTGTATCAGATACGTTTGCCTCTATGAATTCACCAGTGTCTTTTATGCTTATTGTTACTTTTCCTTTTTCCGGGGTGAATTTAATCGCATTAGATATTAGATTAATAAAAACTCTTTCAATCTGCATGGAGTCAGCTGTAATTTTTATAGGTAGCTGCGGGATTTGAATATTTAATTTTAAATTATGCTCCTTAATCTGGATAGCAAACATTTCAGCGATTTTATCGAGCATCGGTTTAAGTTCTTGGGTTTGGATGTTCATTTTGATGCGTCCTGCTTCGATTCTAGAAATATCCATCAGGTTTTCAATCAGCTGAGTTAGTTTGTCTGAGTGTTCGTTTATTTTACCAAGGCGAGTTTTTATTTCATCAGGTACGTCTCCCAATGTTCCGGCTAAGATTAACGAAGCGTATCCTTTAACTGAAGTAAGAGGGGTTCGCAATTCGTGTGAAACCGCCAGAATAAAGTCAGTTTTTCTTTTATTGATTTTTTCTATATTCTCTAACGCTTTGGTAAGTTCAAGCGTGCGCTCTTTTACCTTTAGTTCTAGGTCCTGTTGTGAGCGCCAGGTCTGTTCGAAGAGTCTGGCATTTTCTATTGCCTGGGAGATCTGCGTAGAAAGAACAGCTACAAGTTCTTCTTCTCCTTCGGTTATATTTAGCGCTTTTGATTCGTTGCCTAAAAAAAGTATTCCTTCCAGACCTTGTTTTGTTAATAGGCCGCTGATTACGAAAACTTCAGAATTTAGTTTTTCCAAAACGAATTTTTTAATTTCGGGTATATCATTATTAAGACTTGAAATAGTATTTTTGTCTGAAATCATGTTTATCAACTTCATATTTGAAAATATTGTGCCTTGAATGCTAGTTATCTCTTCAGATTTAAATCCGCCGACAATCCTACATACTGGTTCGCGGGCAGTGTTTAATACAAATAAAAGGCATTTGTCAAAACCTAAATCATGTAGTAGCGGCATGCTTAAGCGGTTAAACATTTCATCTTCTTCTAGGGTGGTAGAAAGGGCGTGCGAAATTTTCTGCAAAGCAAAAAGTCCGGAGACTTTTTTATCAAGTTCTTCTTGGGTTTTGTTAAGCTCAAGGTCGGTTTTAATGATAAGCTTGGCTTGCTCATCAGCTTCATGGAGGTTGCGATTTAATTGGTAATTTTGCGATTTTAATTTTCGCAAAGAGCGGTTTTTAGATACTATAACCATAATCAGCAAAAGAATTGTAATATAAAATGCAAATTGTAGGCCTATAATGTCCATAATTTATTTTAAGTTGCAAAAGTTAAAGCTAAAAAAGATTCATTGTGTATATATGATTCTCCCATATAATCCAAGGCTTTTAAAGGAGAAATTTCAGCGAAGCTAAAGATACCCATAAAGGGGGTGTTGCCAAACTGCTGTTTTATCGACTGGAATTCGTCCTCTATGGTTCTGCCTAAAAGTTTGAGTCTGCTTAAGGAATTAAAAATCAAGGCAAAAATTATTTTTTTTGTTCTTACCTGGTCAGCTGCTGACCAGATTGCCTGGGTAGAGGCGGCAATGCACTTATCTTTTGTACCCATCATCAGTTTTATTTGGCTGCCTTGGGGAACATCTGCTTGGCAAAAAAGCGAACCGTCGGCTTTTAGGCTTAAGACATTACGCAATAAATATTCTTTCTCGGCTTCCAGATATATACCTAATGGATACAAAATAGCAATATGCGAAAGTACATTGTCCTGCAATTCTTTTTTTGCCTGGTCAAAATATTCTTCGTATACTTTAAAGGCAGGCTGATTGTCGATTTCATTGATGATGTTACCAGAAGAAGAAGTTGCTTCATGCATTCTGCCTAAAGGCACCCAACCATGTTTAGAGTCTTTGCCAAAATGAAGTATGCGGCTGCAGATAAGTAGTCCTACCGCTGCATCAGCATAGATGCTGTTATTATAAAAAACTAAACTATTTTTAAAACAAAAATTATCCGTTGCGAATGAACCGAAGATAGGAAAACTTCTACCGAATATTGCTTTAAGTCCGGAGAGGATATCTGTGGGGTTTGCGGTTTTTGCGTCGGAAAACATAATAAACATGCTTCTTTGTGAAGCCTTTGCTTTTTCCAGGCATTCATTAGCAAGATTTTGTCCGGCGTTGAATAAATTAGATTGGCTGAGGGGTTTTTGTATTGCGCTTATAAATTGAATTTCATCGGAAGAAATTAACATTATTGCAATACCTCTTCGTTCAATGCCAAATGGTGAAATTATTCCTGCTCCGCTTGAACCGATTAGGTTGCGGGCATTGATTACAGAGTTTATTCCTCTTATTGCCTTGGGATTAGAAAATTCAATAGAGGCAAAGACAATTGCTAAGTCAACATTGTTGCTTTTTTGGTTAAGCCTGGTCATTGCCGAAATAGTAGCTTCTCTTGCGGCTTTAAAGACATCATCGTTATTGTTGAATCCCACACCGATATTGGTAGACATGTTACTATTATTGTAAATGCTAAAAAAATACTGTCAACAATTAATATAAGTGTTGACTATATAGATTTTTCTCTTAAAATATATACAATTACGGCCCCATCGTCTAGCTAGGTCTAGGACGGGTGGTTCTCAGCCATCAAACACCGGTTCAAATCCGGTTGGGGCTACCAGATTTTACTTACTACATGTCTATAAAAAAAGAAATACTATTTGTAAATCCGGCCGTTGTAAGTAATATTCTGAAAATTCTTTATCTATATTTTAAAAGATTTGTTCCCTCTGTTTTTTTTATACTTTCTGCTTTGTCTCCAGAAGATTATAAAATTAAAATCGTCAATCAGAAGATTTTTTGGTTTAAAAAAGACTTTCTTAAATATAAGGGTTGTCTTGTTGGTATAACCTGTACCACAATAAGCGTAATAAATGCATATAGGCTTGCTGATCGTTTTAAACAAGCCGGGGCGTATGTTGTTATGGGTGGTCCGCATGTAAGTGTTTTGCCGGATGAAGCATTAAAACATTGTCATAGTGTTGTTATCGGTGAAGCTGAAGGGATATGGAAAGAGCTTCTACAAGACTACGAGAAAAAACAGCTAAAAAATAAATACGAAGCGTCTCTTTTAGATGATTTCTTTTCTCCGGTATATGAATATTTTCTAAAGCTTAAACCGAAGATACTGCGGATTATAGGTATTTTTACGCACAGAGGCTGTAAGTATAACTGTGAATTCTGCGTTACCCCAAAAAAGAAATTAAGGTTTATTAAGATTGAGCAGATAGTTGGTTTAATTGAACGTATGAAGCAAGAAAGATTTTTTTCGTTTATTCAAAGGCCCAGCATTGCCCTTATGGGGGATAATATATATTCTAATCCTGATTTTGCCAAGAGGCTTTTTAAGTCGATAATCCCCTTGGGTATTAGTTGGGTCGCTAACGCTTCAATAGACATTGCCTTTGATGAAGAGGCTTTATCTCTTGCCAGGCAAAGCGGGTGCAGGTTGCTTTTTATTGGCTTTGAAACGATATTTCCTAGTCAATTAAGTAAGCTTTCTCTTCCGACCATAAAAAGCCATAGCGACTACATAAAGGCAGTAAAAAATATCAAGGCACATAAAATAAGAGTTACAGGAGCTTTTATAGTCGGTTTTGATAGCTATAAGCATAAGGATTATTTTAGGTTGATTTTTTTGATGGCTCGCATGCGGTTGTTTTTTGTTTCGCTTACCACATTAACTCCTTTTCCCGGATCTGCATTGTTTAAAAGATTAAAGAAAGAAAACAGGATTTTAACGTATGATTGGAAAAAATACAGTGTTTTTAGCAAGCCGGTATTTAAACCAAACAATATGTCGGTAATATCGGTTAAGATATGGTTTATATTTATTAGGATTGTCTCCCTACTTTTAAGTACGTTGACTTCGATATTGATACTTATGCTTATTTGGAATATTGTTATTTCTGTTTTAGACAGTAAGCTCAATCATCAGATTGCTACAGAAAGACTTGGTTCGGTATTTATTGTTAAATAATAAAGCAAGAAAATCTTTTTTTCCTTGCTTTTTATATATATATATGTAAAAATAACAAAAGAATTAAAATAATGTAAATCAAGGAGGTTTTATGAAGTTGAAACTTTTTTGTTTCCTCAGTATTGTTATAATCTTTTCAGGTTGTGACGTAATTGATCAACAGATATCAAAAGTATACAATAAGCCCACTGGAACAATCATTGCAGAAATCGACAAAGAGTACGTTACCTTAGAAGAATTAAACGCAGAAATCGACATTTATAATTCAAGTCCAGTTGTAGCTGAAAATGCTGATTTAAGAATTGAATCCAAAGAGAAAAAAATAAGCTATCTCGAAGAAGTTGTTAACCGAAAGCTTCTTTATCGGGAGGCAATCGACAGAGGTCTTGATCTAGATGCTGATTATAGGAATGCGGTAGATAATTTTAAGACCACACTTTTAGTTACCCGTCTTATTTCCGATGAAACAAAAGATATAGAAGTTGATTCAGCTGAAATAGAAGCAACCTATAACCAGGTAAAGGATATGCTTAAGGAGCCTGATCAGCGCTGGGTAAGAGAGATATCAGTTTCTACAAGAAGCAAGGCCAATGAGATACTTTCACAGCTTCTTACCGGATCAAGCTTTGCCAGTATGGCCATACAGTATTCTACTTTAGACAGCGCTTCCAAAGGCGGAGATTTAGGTTATGTAACGGTTGGATCAAAAGGAAGCGATTTTCCTGAATTCGACAATGTTGTTTTTGCCTCCACTTTAGAAGTCGGTGCGTTATCAAGCGTATTTAAGGGTCCTGGAGGGTATTATATTGTAAAGCTCGAGGATGAAAAAGATGGCAAGACCCCTGTTTTGACCGAGGTTTGGGATAGAATAAAATTAGCCTTGCAGCAGGAAAAGCAGCAGCAGGCATTGGATA
>Ga0075116_10001482_pt1 | contig 10739 bp, 23 predicted proteins | sample AntAceMetag02UKC_FD_69786 | JGI IMG/M metagenome (GOLD analysis project Ga0075116, IMG submission 69786) | Saline lake microbial communities from Ace Lake, Antarctica- Antarctic Ace Lake Metagenome 02UKC | ecosystem: Environmental > Aquatic > Non-marine Saline and Alkaline > Saline | place...
TTTTAATTAAAAATATTTTACTATGAAATTTATCGTAAAAAAAGGTTCTGACACCTTTGAAAAACTAGAAAAACTAATAGAGAAGGTAGACTTCTGCAAAGATGAAGCAAATAAATTAGCAAAAGAACTTGGAAGTAAAGAGCGAGTTTTAACAAGTAATAGGCGAATAGCTGGAGGTATTGACGGCATCCAATTAGATAAGAAGCCAGAAAATTGGAAACAAGCGGTTCCAGGGCAACATCACGGTTATTATATACCAAAGAAGCATAAGGGCAATAAAGAAGTTTTAGAAAAACTGGCAAATTTACCAATTGTAACTACGGATGAGTTTAATGAAACAGTGGGTTTTAAACAGCAATTTGTTAGTTTAGCACATATTCAAAGATTTGGTTTGGTTACAGGGAAAAATTTTTTCTTGATTGATATGCATGATGGGGTTAAATATGAACCAGTAGAGGGGATGGAAGAAATTCTGGGTTCCAAATATCAAAAACTAGAAGAAGAGATTAAAAATGAAGAGAAATGCTAGAGCTTTATTAAAGTCCATCCACTTAAATTTTTCCATAAAGTAGATATTGGTTGTGGTATTAATAAATATGTAAAAAAACGAACATTTTACACTTTTTTTCGTACTATAAAGAAAGATAAATAATTATGTACACATTAAAGGGAAGATATACAAGCGCATTCATTACAGTTGATAATCTTGAAGAACAGTGTATCGCCCAAATACATAGGTTTATAAACCATGTTGCATTTGACCAACCTGTAGCTATAATGCCAGATGCTCACGCGGGAAAAAATTCGTGTGTTGGATTTGTGATGCCATTGGGTTCTAGAATACTTCCTTCAACGGTAGGTGTGGACCTATCGTGCGGAATGCTATCAATGAATATTGGCAAGAAGTTAAATATTACACATGAAGTATTAGATGATTTAATTCGTACTCATGTGCCTATGGGGTTTAATGTACATGAGTCAAAATCTCGTCCAGGAAATATGGATAAGTTTTCTTTTTCTAAACAATTTCCATGGAATAAGGTTAATGACACTTTAAATAAATTTTTTTATGAGTATAACAATAAATTTGGAACTTCTTATGTGGTTCCAGTTATTGACTATCGTTCTTTTGTTGATAAGTTTAAAAAATACCCTAAAATGGACATTAAGCGAGTTGGGGCTGCTGTAGGTTCTCTCGGCGGAGGTAATCATTTTATAGAAGTCTCAAAATCAGAGAGTTGTGGAGATATATGGATTACAATTCACTCTGGGTCTAGAAATTTTGGAAAAGTTGTTTGTGAATATCATGAAAATGTAGCAAAAAATAAATTAGATTCTAAAAGAAATGTAACCCTAAGAGAAAGAATTGAAAATATTACTCAAAACACGACTGATAGAACTCAAATTGCAAGACTTATTAAAGAGGCAAAAAAAGAGTTAGGGCTTGATTCTGATGTAGATTTGAGAGGAATGGAATATCTTGAAGGTGAAGACTTGAAAGAATATTTGATTGATATGGTAATAGCTCATATTTATGCATCGTTCAATAGAGAGCATATGATGGATATTATTAGCGAAATATTGGGTGGTGTCAAAGGTGGAGAGAGAATTGAATCAGTACATAACTATATTGATTTCAGAGATTTTACAATTCGGAAGGGAGCTATACGCTCATATGTTGGAGAAAAAATGATTATACCTTTCAATATGAGAGATGGAATCTTGCTTTGCGAGGGTAAATCAAATCCTGAATGGAATTTTTCTGCTCCACATGGAGCAGGTAGAGTTATGTCTAGGTCTAAAGCTAAGGTCACTATTGATATGGATAAGTTTAGAAGGCAAATGAAGGGTATCTTTTCTACTTCGGTATGTAAGGGAACTCTTGATGAAGCTCCAGATGCATATAAAGATGCAGCTCTAATCGAGGAGGCTATCGAACCTACTGCAACTATTATTGACCGTTTGTTGCCTATTCATAATCTTAAGGATAAGAACTCAGGGTTTTCTTTTAAAGAACGAAGAGAGGCGAAAAAGAAAGACAAAGAAAGAAAAGTTGAGCGAGATGCTAAGAATTTTAAAAGAATGAAACCAAAATATCAATAAAATGGTTGAAGATAAAACGAAAGATGCGGTTATTGCAAGGCTTGATGAGTTTTGTAAAGATAAATTTGAAGATATCGAATTTTCTACTGAGGGTTCATTGACAGATTCATATAAATATATGTCTTTGGAGAATGTTAAAAAGGTTTTGGAAGAGTGTTTTGATGTTACTCGCGATGAATTGTTTAAACTTAGACAGAAAGGGGAGATAACCTCAGAACGTTTTGAAATATTCGATGATGAGGATATGCCTAGCGCATTTTTCCATGTTATGTCTGACGATATTGACTCTGAGACAGGAGCGAAAGTAGAAGAACAACTTTTAGTTGAGATGCTTGCTGCTTGTCCTGGCGCTCTAAAATATAGACCACTTTCTGAGTGGGTGAAAGAGTATACGGGTAATTGTTACTCAGCTGATATCAAAAAACACAATGATGAGGTTGTGCGTCAACAAGATGCATGTCGCATGAGCGGTGTCAAATTTGAGTTTGATAATGCTGAGGCTAGAAGAAGAGGTGTTAAAATTAAGATTAATCCTAAAATTGGGCTTGATATGTTTTTGTTCTCTAATGGGAACAGTACTGCTAGAGAAAAGGATGGTGAATTATTTGAACAATTCCCTTTGGAGAGTTGGCTAAATGTGTACCTAGATTATCTTAATAAAAATGGAATTGACCCCCTGCAAACAAAAATTGAGACTATAGTTAATGGAAGGCATGTCATTATTACCTCGACGAGAGTGGACGATAGATGGAGCTGGGGAATTAAAGAAGTGGGTGAAATGGGCGGAATTGGAAAAATAAAGAACTTGTAAAATAAAGATGATGAAAGAAAAAATTAATATGAATTTAGACGAGTTTAGAGAGTACGCACATGAGATGCATAAATTGAGAAATTATAAGTATGACGAACATGAATATAGTTTCCATTTAATTATGGTTGAGGATATGGTGAAAAAATATATGCATTTATTGCCACCTCATATAAAGTTTACAGATTTGTTAATGGCTGCAATTGGTCATGATTTAATTGAAGATTGCGGAGTAACATTTAATGATATTAGAAGAATGACCAATAAAGCGGTTGCTCAACTTATTTTGGCTGTTTCTAATGTTCCAGGAGAAGATAGAGTTGAAAGGTTCTTTTTAACAGCTCCAAAAATTAGAAAAAGTATTGGTGCTATCTTTTTAAAAATTTGTGATACAATGGCAAACATGTCTCATAGTAAAAATACAGGAAGTTCTATGTATGATAAATATGTAAGCGAATTCCCAATTTTTAAATATGCTTTTTATAATAAAAGTAAAAGTATATTTCAAATAATGTGGGATGACTTTGAAAAACTTTTTGAAAATTAAAATATGGTATTTGGATTAATAGGAGATTTATTAGATGGTGTCGCTAGATTGACAGGTTCAATACTAGCTATTCCAGTCGCGGTTGTGGCCAAAGCTTTAGATATCACTGTATCAATGGTTGAAGAGGCTAAAGATGCTGGGTGTAAAACATATGAAGAAATCAGAGAATATTGGAAACTTTAACTAAAATTAAATAAATTTAAAATTATGGGTTGTTTAGCAATTTTTATACGCTTGGCGATTGTATCGCTATTAGTAATGTTGGCAGCTTGGATTGTTCCAGGCATTGAAGTAGGTGGTTTTTGGTCAGCAATGTGGATTGGTATTGTAATTGGTCTTCTTAATTTTTTTGTGAGACCTTTAATGCTTATATTGACGATTCCAGTGACTCTCATAACATTTGGACTGTTTGTCCTGGTGTTAAATGGGGTTTTAGTCTTGATGGCAGGGGAAATGATTGAAAGTTTTGTTGTTGACGGATATTGGGCAGCATTTTGGTTTGCTTTAATATATGGAATAGCAAGAACTATTGTATTTCAAACAAGTGAGAAAAATGGAAAATAAAAAATTTACGAATACTTTTGCTATTATAGGATTGAGCGGAGGCGGTATAATTATGTTGATTACTATGCTTTGTGCGCATGGTTTATCACTAGGAAACAGTTTCCCGTTTTTTCCCAATGTGGGAACGGCTATTGTTACGTTTTATTGCGTTGCTGAAATTTGTTGGGCAGTGGTTGCTTACTATTGGACTCTTTATATTACTGAAAAAAAGGATGTAAAAACAATTAGGTTGAATATCAATAAAGAAATGATTGAAAATCAAATAGGGGTAGAAGTAGATGATTTTTATGTGGAAAGAGATAGGAAGAACGGCGGAGTTAAGATATTTGTAAAACCTGTGTCTGTACCCGAGTATATCAATGTTCCAATAATAATTCAAAAAGTTGGATAGGATGGAGAATTATTACGCGCAGCCTGAAAAGTATAATCAGACGCTTTGGAGCTATCTTAAGCTTATTAGAAAAGATGGTAAGCATCCAAGGAAACCTGATGGTCTATTTGACCCAGAAGAGAATTTAGAGATTCTTAGATGGGTTATGAGAGCGATAATGAATAAAGCTCCCAATGGAATTGTAATCAAGTTCGTGCTGCAGTATAGAATTAACAAAGCTGACTTTTCAATTCAATCTTGGAGTGATATAACTGACCATGCTAATGGGTTTACTAGTATTGTTCGAACAGAGAAAACAGAGTTGCAGGCTGTTTATAATGTGTGTGTTGAATATGTATTAAATCAAAAATCATGATAAAAACATTTAATAAAAACGTTACTGATAAGAAAGTTAATGATTTTATAAAGCAGTACCCAGATTCAAAAATTGTTTCATATGACCCTATTAGGGTTGAATATGAAAAATGCATTGAACAGCGCGTTGAACATGAAACGCCTTATAGAGTACTTAAATGTCAAAGACCTCTCAAATTAAAGTTCTGGTTAAATCAACCTGAGTTTTTACAGGCTCATGAGCAGTGTGCGTGTTGTAAAGATGGTAATAAAGGAAATTGCGATTCATCTAAATGTGGAATAGATGTAAACAGTTTACAGTTTCAAGATAAGTTTTTAAATTGTGTTGAAGTTCACTTTTATTCGAGCAATAAAATTCTTTTCATAGAAAACATTAATAAGGTTTTTGAATTTTCCATAGTTGATAATTATGGATATATTGTCGACCCAGATGGTATAACTTATTTAGCTATTATGATTAATGGTTCAAAAATAGCTCCAGCTGAGGGTGAACATAATAACACAAAAGCATCTGAAATTCCAGATATTATATTGGATGATTTACTAAGTAAAAATTGGATAGATAAAGACCCAGACTTTTTATATTATCATAGAACTTCGACTTTCGAAGAGATGGGTGAAAAAATATCTAGTTCTATACAGCTTGCTGGCTATAAAGTAGCTAGAGCAACTTTGGTGAGTGGTGCTATGCAAGCAGAATCTACTCAAAGAGTGGCTGATGAAACTAGAAGAAGAAGTACACCTGTAATAATTCGAAGTTATTATTAAAATATGAAGATAGGAGATAAACTGACAAATATTAATTATAATAGTGCTTTTATATTGGCGCAAGTGTCCAGAGAAAATGCTAGACAAAACAAGGTTGCTCTTTTAAATATAGAAACGGGGAAACCCTTCGGAAGAGTTGCTGTTGTAAAAAATTTGAATGATATAACAGAATTTGATATGAATAACATAACAGGCAAAAGAGCCAGGTTTTTCGCGTCAATTTCAAATAAACAATTAAAAAATATAATAAATTTTTGGTAGAAAATATGAACAAAGAGCAATTTGAAAAATATTTAGAGTCTATTGGTGGTTTGGAAAATGGATACTTTCCAAATAAACCACCGATAAAGAGTCGTTATTTTTTCTCAGTTAATGACGGCTGGCTCCAATTACTCAAAGATATGATTGAGGAGCTTGTTGCTAATGGGTGGGATAAACAAATATGTGACGTTAAGGAGAAGTTTGGCGGATTGCGATTTTATACAAATGCAGTGAATTCTAAATGTCAAGATATTGTTTCAAAATATGAAAGTCTATCATTCAAGACGTGTGAAACTTGTGGAGAGCCAGGAGAAGTAAGACCAAGTGCTTGGATTTTAACTTTGTGTGATAAATGTTATAATAATAAAACTAAGACATAAGTTATGGAAAAAACAATAGGAGAAAAAATTCATCCGATTCTTGAAGAAATTGAAGGGACGATTTGGGAGTTTGAGATAAATGTGGGAGCAAAACCTTGTTATCCAGATGAGTCTTTACAATCGGCCACGAAAATTTTTATGTCTGTTTTAATGGATAAAATGTGGAATTTGCAGGAAAGTGAAAAGATGAGTATGGAAGTTAGAAGTAATATGGTGACTAAAGCTGGAAAAGAAATGCGAGGGTTAATAAAAACTTTTACCGATATTGATACAAGTACATTTTATAAACAATAATATAATTGAGGCTGGTCATATAGTGTATCATTTTTCATATAAGACAGTAAAAAGGAAAAGGATAAGTGATAAGACCATGATTTCATCGGAAATAAGTTATTATGAAGCTGAATTAGGTTGCCTTAGACGATTAATTGAAATTGTAAAAGAAAATGAAAGATAAAATAGATAAAGATGATTAACTTTTGTAAAGATGTAGAGGAAAACCTTAATATTTTATCTGGCGAAAATTACGCTAAGTATTTCGTCCAGAAGAAAATTGAGTTTTTTGATAAGTTCTCAAATGGACTTGTTACATCTTGTTTTCATGGAATAGACTTTTTTAAGCATGTCATAGAATATCATGATAAGCCAGAGCAAATCCTTAAAGATTTCAAACTTAAGAAAGAACTATATAATTTAAACTTTGTGCAGATATTAAGAGATAACAGTAAAATGGTAGTTGAAGTCTGGGAAAGCGAATTAGAAGATAGTACTACAGTTGTTCTAAAAGGTGATAAAAGTGTTTTAAAAAAGGATGCTATTAAGATAAGGACAATTGAGGGCAAAGACTGGAATGATTGCATGAGACAACATTATGAATTAATGGGATGGGAACCTTATAAACCATTTTAAGATATGAATTGTAAAATAGCAGCAACACGAGCTCAATTAACTTCGGTAGGTATCGATAGAGACATCAGGAGACTCAAAGTAAAAGTTCTTGGAGGTTTTGATAGCGGATATGTTAGAATTGAATTGAGTGCTCGTAGAGAGTTTTTAAAAGTGTTTGGAAAGGATTTTCCAAAAGATGAATTTGATATTCCAAGGCGATGGTTAAGAAAATGTTAAGAGAAACGTATTTCCTCAGGATGTATATGCTGGGACTAGCTGCATTTTATCTCATTATGAGATTTGGAATGCCGTTTATAACTATGCTGAATGATTTTTTTGATTATTTGGGATGGTAAAAAAACAGAAAAAAATGGTTTGAAAAGCCAAAACGTGAAGCTAGAAAAGTGAGATATATGTAACAAAACTTAATAATAAATATTATGAGAAGAAGAAGTACAATACAAAAAATGATTGATGTTAGAATGGAAAAGATTAAAAGCATTAAAAAAGAGCTAATCGAATTAAAAAAAGAAGATTTATTGCTGAGTGATAAAAACCAACAATTTATAGAGAAAGAAGAGGAAGTGCTGATTTGTGGTAGACCAAAGAAATACGAAACTGTATTGGTAGGTAGAATTCACTGGAAAGAAGATTTTATTGATGAAAGTACTGGCGACGTATTTGTTATTGATAGATGTCAAACAGTAAGAGAAAATGGAGAGTGGCTGTAAAATATTAATTATGAGTAAAACAAAATTAGTATTAGTTCAAAGTGAACCGAGAGAACAATTTGATGAACGTTTTAAAAAAATGTTTAGATTTACTTTTACAGAATGGATAAAAACTGCTGACTGCCATACTGATTCTGAAATGATAGAATATGAAGATGGGAAAATATTTGCAGGAATGACAGCTTATGACAGTGGTTTTAAGGTATATTCTTAGTCGGTAGTAATAAAAAAGAAAAACTAATAAAATTATGTACACAGATTTAAAAATTGATAAACCAAAAGAAGGTGATAAGGTGTGGGCTGGAGTTTGTAAAAAACCAATGAATCCGAAAATTGCTGAATATAAAAAAGAGAAGTTTTACGATGTATCAGATGGCATTGAATTATTTCCTACACATTGGAAGTATCCAAACGTACTGTAAAATAGCGGGCATAATGCATAGCTAAAAAAATGTTTATGCCCATCAATAATTAAGCGTTTTAACCAATAAATTATGAAATACTATTTTTTTAGAGATACTGACAACGAAAGCAATTTATTAGATGGGAAAACTTACCATGCAGCAGGCTATGTAGAAAAATTGTACTGTGAATTAGATAAATCTAATCGTAGTGGTAAAGACCTTGCTGTAAGTTTTTTTGAACCATTTGAGGGGAGTATAATAAGTGCCTGGCGAGCATTAAGTGAGGTAGAATTGTTTGAGGTTTCGGAGCTGGAATATAAACAGTTGATAAAAAGTTACTCAAAAAATAGCATTATCCAGTTAGAAATTGCGAGCAAGCTTGCAGAAGTAAAAAGTATTATATTTGAACATATAAACAAAGGTATTGCGTCTTATCGTGGTTTGCTTGGGAATGGTGAAATAGCTACTTTAAATATGAAAGAAATTATTATAGCAGAAAAACTAATAAGTGAAGGTATAACAGTAAAACTAATAAGTGAAGGTAAAACAGTAAAAGAAATAGTTTCACTTTTCCATCAGGGTAAACTTAAATAATTTAAAAATAAAAATAAAATGGATAAGGAAAAAGAAAAATGCAAACATAATAACACTTCATGGGCACCATTGCATAATTGCCATTACTGTAATGATTGTAGGAAATGGGTAGATTATGATTATCAACTAAAAAAGTATAGAGTGTACGTTGATGGTAAATGGGTACTTGATGATTAAAAAGTAGTTTTATTTTTGTTTTACCGATTAGAAATATAAAACTTTAAAAGCAGATATAAGATGAAAAAAGAAACTAAAGCTCAAAGTACAGAAGCGCAAATCTGAATTTATTTAATATGAAAGCAAGATATAATACATACATTGATGCAGATGACAAACAACATAAATACCTAATGAATAGCGATAGTGATACACCTGAATTAAGACGCAAAAAAAGTATAACAGACAAGAGGATGCGAACATGTCAGATTGATAGTTGCTATTATTATGATGATTGTATAAAAGTACCTGTAAAAGGAAAGGGTGCTAAATGTATAAAATACAAACATAAATTGCATTTGTAAAAATGCAAAAGTGCGGTGGCTTTTCTTTTTTGGTCAATTACAAAAAATGCTCAAACGAGAGATAAGGTTGCACTTGTAGTTAACGTTTACTGTATGGTGCTGTTATTTGTTTTTACAAATTATGCACTATAAAGAGTGTTATATGCTTTTTTAACTTAATAAATATACGAAATGAAAATATTAATAGGATGTGCAGGAATAGGTGGGGAATCTGAATTGTGGGATGATGTAAATAATGACATTACACATTTAGAATTAGACCCTAAAATAGGAAAAGTTATAAGCGATAGAAAGCCAAACAGAACGGTAATTATTGGAGATGCTTTTGATTACCTTTTAAAGAATAGTGATGAATATGATTTTATATGGTTTTCTCCACCTTGTCAGGGGAATAGTAGAATGATAAGAAGTGGTAAAAATAGAAAACCAAGATACCCAGATTTAAGACTATATGAAGTTAAAATATTTTTAGACTTTAATTTTAAAGGAAAGTATGTGATTGAAAATGTAGTGCCATATTACAAGCCAGTAATTGAGCCAACCGCAAAAATAGGTAGGCATTTGTTTTGGGCTAACTTTGAAATAAATGAAAGTTTTGAAGCTGAACAGCCTAAAAACTTTATAATGTTAGGAACTGTAAAAGGCTCTGAACAATTAAAAGAATGGCTTGGGATACATTACGAGGGTAATATTTATTACAATGGAAACCACGACCCTTGCCAAGTGCTTAGAAATTGTGTACACCCACTTATGGGGCAACACGTTTTTAATTGCATATAACGAGTGAATGTATGGCATTTTAGCCTACGGATTAAGAACTAAAAAAATATTGAATAATGAAAAAAGATGAAGCTAAAATTGGAATGAAAGTACATCCATTGGGGAGAGGCAATAAAGTATTATATATAATTGAAATAGGAGATAATACAGCAGGAGTTAGTGGTGATAAAAATGCTACCTCTTGTATGGGGGTTAATTACAACAGATTGGTTAAATTTAAGAACCAAGATTAGTAGGCTAATTTGCTATACATTTTGTTAGCCACTTTTTTAATTGTGTGCTAACGACTCTAATATGAAATCGGTGGGGACTTGAAACACCTACCAACCAAAATAGAACTAAATTTTAATCGAAGCAGAAAGGGTAAATTAAGCACTGCAACCCCACTGTTTTATATTTATTGTTGTAGTGCGTTATTGAGCGATGGCAGAAGTAACGATAGAAATTAAAGGAGCAGGTGCAACTATACACCATGAAATATATGCAATAGCTGATATGCTTAAAGACAAAGGATACAAGGTTGATATAGATGATGAACATGCACCTGATGACGTAAGGGAATATGGTAAGAATTATAAAGGTGAAAAAGTAACTAAGCATGTGCAAATTATAGCTAAACATTTACCGTGGGGTGGCTAATGCGCT
>Ga0075116_10001485_pt1 | contig 10727 bp, 18 predicted proteins | sample AntAceMetag02UKC_FD_69786 | JGI IMG/M metagenome (GOLD analysis project Ga0075116, IMG submission 69786) | Saline lake microbial communities from Ace Lake, Antarctica- Antarctic Ace Lake Metagenome 02UKC | ecosystem: Environmental > Aquatic > Non-marine Saline and Alkaline > Saline | place...
AATTAAGCCGCGATGTAGAAAAAAGAGGTAACTCACGACATAAATTAAGTGATTTAAGGGACTCAGGAAATATAGAACAGGATGCGGACAATGTTATATTTATAACGCGCGATAGATTTGACAATGAAAATAACGAACTCGACTATACAAATGAAGAAAATCGAAAAGTGTTTATTGATGTAGCAAAACACAGAAATGGAGCTTTAGGAGTTGTTGAATGTTACTGTAATGAGTTTGTAAATGAGTTTTATGAGAAAACAAATAAAGTAGATTATGTTGATTATACGGAACGCGAACCAAAATTTTAAACTATGAACTATTCAAATCAATTTCCACGTAAACAGGATAAGCCAAAACTACCAATTAATCAAAAGGCTGCAATGATAGTTAATTTGATTAAAGAGCAAAGACCAGAACTGTATAAAATAATGAAATATGGCAACACTAAACAAGTTAAATAAAATACAGTCTTTAGTTGCGACATCACATGCAACAAAAGAAGAGTATGAGCGAATAAGTGCACAAATTAACGAGCTTAAAGATATGTTTGATTTAGGCAATGTAAGATTAACTGGAGAGCAAGTAATCGAAACTGTAAGACAATATTATGATTTGCCAGAATACTATCATGTATTAAAAACGAGAAAAAGAGAGTTTGTTATTGCTAGGCAAATGTGTGCTAAAATACTTGTAGATAATACTAAATTTTCATTATCTCAAATTGGTAGTTTTTTTGGTCAAAATCATGATTTAATAATATATTCTAAAAAAGCTATTGAAAACCAAATAGAAACAAATCGAAAAATAAATATAGAACATAATGAGTTATTATCAATAATAAAAAGCAGGATAATAGAAGAAACCTAATTAAATAGCTATGAAAAAGAAAATAGGGAAAAGAGCAATGCAGACAATAGAAGTTAAGACTAATAAAAACGGATTTTCTCTTTGGATTACAGAGAAAGTTGATGGTAAGAGTGTTACTCATTGGTTATTAGACGGAAGTTTAGTAAAACAAACTTGTAAAATACAATTGGCTACTTGTGATTTATACAGATATGATACTGTATTTAATGAGATAGAAAACAGTGTAGAGTTGATAGATAAGGGTAAAATAACAAAAAGTAAATAACTATGAAAACAGAATCCCAAAACAAGCGTATTTACAAATGGTTAAAAGCCGGTAATAAGATCAATCCACTTTTAGCTTTAAATAAGTTTGGATGTTTACGACTTGCAGCAAGGATATTTGATATTCAAACTGATATGCTGGAAAAAGATGAAACGATTCAAAGGAAAATGATTTACATAGGCAATCAAAAGGAATATACTGAATATCAACTAATAAAATAAATCATGAAAGTAAATGATTTAAGAGTAAATAGCTGGTATAATTCCGTAAAGTTTGAACAGCCTGTAAAATGTACATTATCAGATTTTGCAGAATTATATCGTTTGTGCGAAGGTGCAGAGTTGGATTCTGATGTAATTAGTGAAATGTTTGAGCCTATTGAATTAACTGAGGAGTGGTTAAGAAAGTTTGGATTTAAACCATTATGTAAAGACTTTCAGTTAAACGGTATAATAATACATACACGAAAACGAGGTTATGTATTGAAAAAGTCAGTTCCAATAGTTAAATACGTTCACCAATTACAGGGATTGTATTTCGCTTTAACTGGTCAAGAATTAACGATTAAATAAATATTAGTATATTTGCAAATGAATACAGATGCTAAAGAGAGTAGCAAGTCGATAAATTGTAATCGAGCCGAAAGGCGGCAAAACTTATCCGAACTATGGCGGTCAATCGCTCCTAATACATAAAGGTTGCCTCTGAATGTTTAAACTTTTTAAGATTTAAACCAAGCGTAAAAATCCATAGTCTGTATTCTTTTAGTATTAACGAAATTTATTATTATCAGAAAGTTCTTATTTGTATTGAAAATGGTTACACTTCTGCTAACTTGGTATATTATGGTGCAGAGTTCAGAATTATATCCAGAACCAGTTTATTACACGGTGTATGAAACTGAAAATGTAATAATAAAGTATTCACGTGAGGTCTATTATGACATTTACGGAATACGAGAAGAAACAACCGACATTGTTTATGATAAATACAGAAATCTAACCATTAAACAATACTTGTATAGATTGAGATTAGAAGATATGCAGGATATACTTGAAGATTTAAAAGGAAACTAAAATTATGTACAACAAAGCGAAGACAAAAGAGTTTATTGATAAACCTGTAATACTTGCTTATCGTTGGAACGGTTCGCAAAACATAATCACAGGCAAAATAAAAGAATCAAACTATTACATAAAGTTTAGGAAAATCGAATCTAAAAACACTATTAAAATACGTTATTCACAGATAGACAACATTGAATTAATGCCTGAAATATCAGAAAACTATATGATAAAATACGAAATGCTAAAAAAGCAAGCTGAAAAGCATATATCAAAAGGCGAAAACAAAGAAGCGATAATAAAATATAAAGAAATACTTGAGATAATAAGACCGGGAACTATAAAAGCGAATCGTATTAAATCCTGTATATTAGATTGTGAAATAAACGATTCATTAAGCGATGGGTCAATGGAATTAAGAGATAAACTAAAAACTATAAAATAATGTACGGATTTAATGAAGCTTGTATGAACGCAAGTAACGCAATTGAGGAGCTAATTATCTCTTTAAAAAACTTAGAAAGTAAGCATAAATCAATTTTATCATGGTATGTAAATCCTAAAGTACAATTAATAAATAAATCGAACTACTCGAAATATTCGATACGTTCAAAAATAAGAAATAATTTACCTCAAAGAATAAGGATAAACGAAAAAGCAGAGTCATGAAAGTAATTAAAATAACGAAAAAGTTAGTATTAGTATTTTTGGTATTAGTATTTTCATGTGAACGCTACGAAAATATTAATGAAGTCTGCACAAGTTCATACAACATTCCTTCTTGGGATATGAACGCTAAAGACTTTATAATTTTAGTAATCGATGATAATTATGTAAAATCAGCTGATGAAATAATAGTAAACATATATTCAGATGATAATGAAATAACAGAATTTAAGAATTATGAAATAATAGATAATTTAATAAAACTAATAGCAACATCTGAGTATAAAAATGACAATTACGATGATTGTAAAATCAGAGGTGAAATAATTTTAATATATTATTACTAATTTAGATAATTTGACACGTAAGTTAATTTTTTGTACCTTTGTGTTATGAAAATGAATCAAACAACGAAAAAAATTAATGAGTTTTATAATGAATGCAAGAAATTTACGTATAAATATAAGCGTAAAAAGTGGATAGATTTTTATGATATTGAAACAGCATTCAAATTAACATTAGCATATGATATATCTGATTATACAACCGAAATCCTTGTAAGGGTAAAATTAAGCATTGAGAGTATGCAAAAGGAGTTTAAGTCGAAATCAATGCCTTTAAAAGCTTTAAAAATATTAATTAAAACCGCTCGGGAGAGTACAGAGTCATGATTAAATTAATAAGATATATTATAGCTTATTATAAAGTAACAAGTAAAAGAAGATTTATAAATGCTGCTAAAGAACATCAAAGACGGCATGAATTAGCATATTTAGATAAATTGTTAAATAGTTTGTCTTAGTGTACTGATCGAATGAGACTAAAAGTTTAATAATTAAATAGTTAAAAAATGAAAAGAAAAACATTAGGTTACATAATTACAGGAGTTTGTGTATTAGCATTGTTAATTGGATTGTATTTAGCTGAAGGAATACAGGGATTATCAGTTATATTAATAATAATTACTTTTGGATCTGTATTGATATTTGGTGTATTCTTAATATTTGATGATACAAAATCCAAGCCGATTACGGCAAATGACATAATTGATAAAAGTGTATTAAAGGAATTTAGTAAGTTAAATAAAGTTCTTAATGATACCAGAAAATTGCAGGAAGAATTATACAGAAAAGAATCACTACAATTAAATCATACAGATTGTGAAACTTGCGGTAATAATCCAAAAACAAACAGATTATGTAAAATGTGTCCAGCTTATATTGAAGTTCCCGGACCAGAATATAAAGAATTAGCAACTGGAGTATTTTATAATAAAGATGAAAATAAAATTATAGTAGTTGATGATTGTAATAAAAGACATGAAATAAATACTCTTAAAACTTTTAAATTTGAATAATGAAAAGACTAAAAGCTATATGTAATGTATTCATAAATTGCTTTAAAATGGCTAAAGAGTTTGATAAGTCATTAAACGAAATATCTAAGATAATGGATAAGTTAATAGTATTAGATTGGTTTGATTATCACTATATCGAATCAAGAGCTGAATGCAAAAGGTTATTGATTAAAGCAGAAATAGATTATCCTATTACAATAGAACAACTTTATTATGCCTGTGTAGAAATAATGAAGTATAGCACTAAAAAAGAATCATTAATAGTTCATATAAAGTTATTCTGTGAATTAAGCTATGTAGGAATGCCTTTAACTGAAGCATCGGTAGCATTAAGAAAAGTCTTATTAAAACAGGGTAAAATTAAACCAAGCGATATTAATATAAGTATGGATGATTATTTAGATTGTATTAATGCTTTAAAAGAAAAGTAATGGCTTACACTGATAAAGAAATAGAAAAGGTATTTGAATCTATTTGCAAAGAGATAGAAAAGAATAGGCCAGTAAGGCAGGTCTTAAAGGATAAAAAAATGCCTTCTTCTAAAACTTTCTTTATTTGGTTAGATAAAGATGAAAATAAAGTAAAACGATATGTGCGCGCATGCGAGGCAAGATCAGAGGTTATTTTTGAGGATATGTTTGACATTGCAGATGATGTTGGACAGGATATAATAAAGCTATCAGATGGGCGCGAAGTAGAGAATAAAGCAGTAATAGCACGCGATAGATTAAGAGTTGATACTCGTAAATGGATATTATCAAAAATGAATCCTAAAAAGTATGGTGATAAGTTAGAAGTAGATGCTACAAATAAAAACACTATTGAATATATAAACGTTTCAAAACAATTTCCTGATAAAAAGTGATATACCACGTTTCTACATATCACAAGATAAAACAAATCAAATCAAAGATTAAGGTAATACAGGGCGGACAGTCATCAAGTAAAAACATATCTATAGCTCAGATACTTATTGAAAAGGCTAATGAAAAGAAACGCCTTATTACTGTAATGACCGATACCTACGATAACTTAAAGGACGGCGCAATAGAAGACTTCAAAAACTTATTTTACGATTCAGGATTAGACTGGGATAAATCATATAACAAAACCGATAAGGATTTAAAGATTGGTTTATCAGTTATTCAATTCAGGTATATATCAGATACTAAAAAGACAGCTGGTAAATCTAAACGCCGGGATATACTTTATATCAATGAAGCGAATAAGATAGGTTGGGAGGTTGCGAGTACTTATATAGGCAGAACACATGAAGAGGTTTACATTGATTATAACCCGGACTTTGAATTTTGGGCTCATACTCAGGTTCCAACATTAAAAGATAAGAACGGTGATTCAATTAGTGAGCAAATAATAGTTACCTATTTAGATAATGAAATGTGCCCTGAGAGTGAAAGGGACTTCATTGAATCAAGGCGAGATAATGTAGAGTGGTTTAGAGTGTATGGTGAGGGTCAAACAGGTTTCTACTCAGAACGTCAAATATACAGATATGCTTTTATTGATAAGATACCAGATAATGCAATGCGGATACCTTCAGGAATGGACTTTGGAGTATCGCCAGATCCAACTATTCTAATTGATATATGGTTAAAGGATAATAATCTTTACATTGACGAAGTATTTTGTTTAAATAATTTAATGCCTGAAAAGATACATGGAGCAGAGCGTATGGCTATAGTTGATCAAATGGATTTAGTAAAACATTACAGGGGTCATTTAACAATTGCAGACTCAGCAGGGCGCACTGAAATTGATGATTTAAAGAAATATAGATACAATGTTAAGGGAGTTAAAAAGACTACAGGCGGTCAAATATTAGGAATAAATAAGGTCCGTGGATATAACCTATTCATAACTGAGCGGTCTACAAACATGAAAAAAGGGTTTGAAAAATGGTTTTTTAAAGTTGATCGAAATGGTAAAATAATTCCAGAGCCAGAAGGTCATGAACCTGATGGGTTGGCAGCTTTACGCTATGTTATAATGGAACATACAACAAGAAAAGCAGGCATGTATTAGCATAAAGTGTATAAAAAATACACATACTTTGTGTAAAAAGTATACATTTATTTGTTTCGTGTAAAAATTACACATATCTTTGTAGTTGTAATATATTCGATATGGCTACAAAAACCTTTGATCAGATAGTAGAGATAATTAAAGAAGGTAGACCCGACTGGGTTTCAGAAGCAATCAAAGAACATAAAAGACTTAATGTTCATATCAATGGAAAACATACGGCAGCATACTTAGATGCTATAGATAACATTGAAAACTCCAAACAATTAGCATTAAGAAAAAAATACTTAACCACAAACAGACATATATTTGCCAATATTAGTAGACCTATTGACAAAGTATTCAGCGCTAAAGGCGGAGGTAATATATACAATCTAAATACTGAGTCTAAGGAAAAGAAACTCACCGATAGATTAAGCAACATAAGACATGGTAAAACTATTCGTAGATGGATAAAAGATATTCAAGCGAATAAATATTATACTGATCCGAGCGGATTGGTATTTTTTGAATGGAATAAAGATAAAACTTATCCAACAATCAAATCCATTAAGGCTATTCATAATTATGAAAGCAATGGACGTACTTTAGAATGGGTATTATTCGAACCTATAGAAGATGAAGAAACTAAAGCTAAAATATATAGGTTTGTAGATGATAAATTTGATTATACGATAAGTTATAAAGACGATCAATATACTATAATCGAAAATGAAACATACATAAATCCATTCAAAGAAGTCCCTGCAATTATCAACTCTGATATTATTTGTTCTGATTTAACACATAATGAAAGTCCTTTTGAAATAATAATAAGCTTAGCAGATCACTATTTAAGAACAGGAACTATAAAGAATATCAATGAGTTTTTACATGGTTATCCTATCTTCTGGAGATATGCAACAGATTGTCAGGCATGTAATGGGACAGGGTATATAGAAGGCAATAAATGCCCTTCATGTAGTGGCTCAGGTAAAAATTTAAATAAAGATATTTCTGATGTTATTCAAATTGAACGTCCCGGAAAAGACGATCCTATATTAACACCTAATTTAGCTGGTTATGTAACGCCACCTATTGAGGGAATACAGGACATGAGATTGGAGCAGGAAAACCTAACGTCAGCAATGGAGCTTACTGTTTGGGGTTCTAAGATGTCAAAGGATGCTGAAAACGAAACAGCAACAGCAGCCTTTTTAAATGTACAGCCAGTAAATGAACGGTTAAATGGTTTCTCTGATGCCTTTGAGGACATGGAGAAAAAGATGACTGATCTGGTTGGTTTATTTTATTTAAAGACTTATACAGGGTCAAGTATCAGTTACGGTCGTAGATATCTTATTGAATCTCCTGATACTATTTGGGGCAAATATGAGAAAGCACGTAAAGAGGGTGTAAGTAAAGTTGCTTTAGATTATTTATTACTTCAATTCTATCAATCAGAATATAATAATGACATAGAGAATTTAACGGTAATGCAAAAGAGTATTAAGTTAGAACCGTTCATACATAAGACAGATGAAGAACTAAATAAATTACCTGTAGCAGATGAAGATAAGAAAGCTAAATTATATTTTAATGAGTGGTTTAAGCAGTTAGCTACAATTGATTTACTGACTAAAGATATAAGCGATTTAGCTAAGTTGTTTACTGAATATTTAGCTACCAAAGAATTACAAGCAAAAGAAAAACCAATACAAATTAAAACAGATAAAAATGGTTAGCACGTACAATGAGTACAAAGTTGTTTACAATATCAAAGGCGATATTGCAGAAAAGAAACTAACAAAGAGATCGACTGTTAGAATTAGTGAGCATACAGCTAATGTAAATAATACTTATTCAAAATCCACTGAATTGGTTTATGAATTAGCAGAAAAAAAACCTGATAGGGTTGCACTTTTTGCCGAAGCTAAAGAACTTGGATTAGATATTCCAAAGAATATTAAGACAGATTTATTAATTAATAAAATTAAAGAAGCTAAAGAATAATGATAAAAAATTTAAACGAGTTGGCGAAGTTCGTCAAAGGTGATGCAGATGTTCTGCAAAAAGCAATTGAGTCCAAAGAAGAAGTTTCTTTAGAGTTTGTTGATGGTAGCTTTGTAAGCGATGATGAATTAACTACATTAAAGGAAAATGTATTTAAGGATTCAAAAAAAGTACATGAAGGTGTAGGTTATGACTTTGCAATGAAGGATTTGAAAAAAGATTTTGAGATTGAATTAGAAGGTAAGGACCGCAAGAAAATTACTGAAGCAATTCGTACCAAAATCATTACTGATGCAAAGATGGAACCAAACAAGAAAGTTGATGAATTAAGTTTATCACTTAAAAACCTTCAGACTCAATATGAAACCGATTTAGGTTTAAAAACAAAAGAGATCGATGGCCTTAATGGAAGATTAAGAGATCATCAAATTAACGGAGATTTAACTGACTATATACCCGAAGGATTAACTGGTATTGATGTAAAAGATTTCATGACAGTGGCGAAAACTACTGCAAAATTTGAATACGACAATAATGTTTTAGTGGTGAAAAAAGGAGATACTATTTTAAAAGACAAATTAGAAATGCCTATAAGCCCAAAAGATTATTTAACCGAATTAGCAACTAATAAAAAATGGTTGCAGAGTGCTGGGCGTGGAGCTGGAGATGATACAGGAGCTACAGGCACTTATAAAAACATCAATGAAGTATACAAACACATGGAAGATAATAAAATCGACCCTTTATCCGCAGTTGGTAAAAAGTTAGTTGACGATTTTAACAATTTAAAACAATAAGCAAATGGCAAATTACACCGATAGTGTTGAAGCTGCTGCCAATTATAAGTTAGGCGAAATGATGAACAAACCTGAATTTAAGGTTAAACCATCCGCTGCTTTAATGGCATTTACAGAGAACACTAGTTTTTTAATCCCAGCTTCAGAGCGGGAACGTCAATGGAATCAAAAACCATCTGACAGCACAACAGTAACAGTTAAGACACTGAACAAACAAACGACTACTAATGCAGCTGCAAGAGCAGCAGCCCACACGGGAAGTCTTAATGACTCCAGTACAGTAGATGCTACTTATACAATTTATGCACAAACATTCAAGTATTCAATCAAACAAGCCGACAAGGATATTTTTACTTTAGGTGAGATGATTGCAGCACAGTATAGAAGTGCTTTTATTGATTGGCATGAGAGAGTTGAAACTGCTTTGATTAGTTCTTTAGATACTAACAGAAGTCAAGCAGTAGTATCAGCAAGTCCACAATCAGGAACATGGGATAGTTCAAATTATTGGTTTGGAGTAGCTAATGGTGAAGATGACTTTTACTTCCAAAGAATACAGGCATTCATGAAAGAACAATATTATGCAGGTCAATTATCTGCAATTAATAATATTGGTGCAGATATTAGAATGTCTCAAATTGCTCAACAAGGTCAAGGTAATGCAACTAATTTAGGTTGGCAAATACCGGGCTTAAATGCTTATACATCTACAGGATTTGCAAACGAATCAGGTTATGATTATATGAGTTATATCTTTAAGCAAGGAACAATAGGAATCTTACCTTGGATACCAGCATTGAACCGTCAAGGTTTTGGTGATATTTTCCAGAACGGTGGTAAATACTCAACTATGGTAGATCCATTAGGATCAGGATTAACATTTGCAGTACATCAATACGCTACTGCTGCTGATAATGCTACACCGGCAGAAACTCAGGATATAGATATTGAAGTTGAAATCTCTTGTGATTTAGCTCCTTTCTATGCACCTGAAACCACATCAAACGCAAATCCAGTATTTAAAGTAGGTTTACTTGAAGCAGGAGGAGCATAGGATGAAGAGAATAGTCTTTATAATTGCATTTTCACTGGTGATTACATCAGTGTTTGCACAGAACAGATCAGCTACCTTAGCACAAACAACTAAGAAAAGCACTGGCGAAACGTTTAAAGTCGTTAATTTCGATGCTTCAGATACTATAAATGAAGATGACACCTATTATGTAGAGTTTACAGTAAAGAAAGATTATCCTCAATTACAGGATATATATATTGATCTTGACACTGTGAGCGGTTCGCCTCACGGAGTAATTACAGTTTATGGTAAGAAATTTGCCGGATCAACTTATGCTTCGATTGGTTCAGCGATAACTTTTTATGGAAGTGCTGATACTACATTAACGTATTCAGTAACTGATGTAAACAGATACAGGTTTTATAAAGTAGAAATTGTTGCAAACTCAACAGATCAGCAAAGTTTAGTTACTGATATGAGATTTAAAACATGGTTTGCTAATTCAGTATCTACAACCGATTATACTTTAAGCGGAGATTTAATTGTAGGTGGAACGGTAACTGTTGCAGGGGAAACGACTTTAAACGATCATTTAAACATGGGTGCAGGTGATGATATTGTCGGTTCAACAACTTCAGATATAAATTTTGGTAGTGATAAT
>Ga0075116_10001488_pt1 | contig 10719 bp, 10 predicted proteins | sample AntAceMetag02UKC_FD_69786 | JGI IMG/M metagenome (GOLD analysis project Ga0075116, IMG submission 69786) | Saline lake microbial communities from Ace Lake, Antarctica- Antarctic Ace Lake Metagenome 02UKC | ecosystem: Environmental > Aquatic > Non-marine Saline and Alkaline > Saline | place...
AATCCCACTGCTCCCACCAGAGCGTATCGTCTAGAGGCAAGGACATCCGGTTCTCAGCCGGGGAACGTGGGTTCGAGCCCCACTATGCTTACCAGGAAGATTGACAGAGAGGAAATGTGCCAGGTTGCTAACCTGAGTCACGGGCGACCGTACGGAGGTTCAATCCCTCCATCTTCCGCAGTACACCGTCTTTCAGTCGGGTGCAGGGATCGGTGCTGCGCTATCTAACGGCTGATTGCACTGGTCTAAGGTTGTGGATGACCGAACAGCCTCCAAAGCTGTTGTCGTCGGGGTTCGACTCCTCGTAGACCAGCCAATGCCTTCAAAGGATTTAGAGAAGATAAGGGAATCAAGGAGAAAGTGGTATCGCAATAATCGCGTCCATGCCAAAGCAAAAGTTATGGAGCGAAAGCGAAGAATTCTATTGTGGTTTGTTCAATACAAAGATGACCTCTCCTGCGAAAGGTGTGGAAACGACGACAGCAGGGTTCTTGAGTTTCACCACCGAGATAGATCTGAAAAGATTGCAAATGTAGCGGAATTAGTGCATAATGGTTTCTCTAAAGAGAACATTATTGCTGAAGTAAATAAGTGTGAAGTCTTATGTGCGAACTGTCATAGGATAGAGCATTATACGCGTCCTTAACTCAGTGGGAGAGTGGCATATGACATCAGGTTTTCCTAATGTTGCGTCGGAGTTCGTTACACTTACTCATTATTCAAAGTGGGTAGAAGAAAAGAGCAGAAGGGAAACCTGGGATGAAACGGCAACTAGGGTTGTGACGTTCCTGAAAGAGGAAACGCAGAACTCTGACAAGATACCTGATAGGACATGGAACAAGATCGAGAAATCCATGCTAAGATTTGAGGTAATGCCTTCTATGCGTTTGGTTGCAACTGCTGGGCCTGCTGCAAAGAAGGACAACACTTGTATCTATAATTGCGCATATATGCCAATGGATAGCGTAGAGTCAATTTCTGAGCTCATGTTTATCTTGATGTGTGGTACAGGAGTTGGCTTCTCTGTTGAAGCTTCAAACATCAAGAAGCTGCCGACAGTTAGTATGCCACAACCTGTTTCTAGAGGCGACTATGTGATTGATGACTCTAGGGAAGGTTGGTCGGATGCGTTCTTGTTTGGGCTTAACGTATGGTTCGCTGGAGAGCACGCCGTATTCGATTTCTCTAAGATACGCCCATACGGATCACGCCTAAGTACTATGGGCGGCAGAGCCTCTGGGCCAGGCCCGTTGATGGAGCTGTTCAAACAAGCAAAAGACATCATTCGTGGAGCAGAGGGTAGAAAGCTCACATCATTAGAGGTTCACGACATATGCTGTCTCGTAGCTGCGAACGTTATTATGGGAGGGAAGCGACGATCAGCGATGATCTCTTTCTCAGATCTGGACGACAGTTCGATGCGTGATGCGAAAGATTTCTCGTCTGGGAACGTACCTACACACAGATACATGGCCAACAATACAGCCGTCTACCTCAAGAAGCCTAGCTCGGCAGACTTCATGAAAGAGTTTGCAGCCATAGCTGGTAGCGGTAGCGGAGAACGAGGTATCTTCAACTTTGAAGCCGCCATAGTTGCTAACCCAAACAGAGAGCTAGATGGTACAGAGAGGACAAACCCTTGTGGAGAAATCATCCTCAAGCCGAACCAGTTCTGTAACCTAACTGAGATTGTTGTTAGGGCTGACGATGACGTTGATTCTCTAGTCAGGAAAGCTAAAACAGCAGCTTGGCTAGGTGTCATACAGGCATCATTCACCAAGTTCCCTTATTTGAGAAACAGATGGAAAAGGGCTTGTGATAACGAAAGGCTGCTGGGTGTCTCTATTACAGGGCAGATGGACAATGTTGAATTACTGACGCCTGAGATTCTTGCCTCTTTGAAAGAGGTTGTACGCAAGACAGCGAAACATGCAGCAAAGATTATTGGCATAGTTGAACCTGCTTCTTTCACATGCACAAAGCCTAGCGGTACAGTGTCTCAAGTTGTGGATAGCTCGTCTGGTGTTCATACTAGGTGGAGCGATTACTACATGCGCAGATATAGGATTGCCACATCAGATCCGATGTTTGCTCTCTTGGTCGATTCTGGAATGAAATGGAACCCAGAAGTTGGGCAGAAGAAACGTGACTGCACAACAGCGGTTGTGGAATTCCCTATCAAGTCACCTGAGGGTGCAAAGACGAGACATACGTGGGACTGGCGCGATCAGTTCGATTGGTACTTACGTGTACAGAAAAACTGGAGTACGCACAACGTATCAAATACGATATACATTCCAGAAGACGCATGGCTGGATGTGGCTAACGCCATCTACAACAACTGGGATAGCGTCGTAGGTCTTACACTGTTTCCATTCAACGGTGGAGTTTATGACCTTGCTCCTTACCTAGAGATAACTGAAGAGGAGTACGAAGCCGCTGTGTTAGCTATGCCTGAGCTAGACTTCACCAAGCTTGGGGCGTACGAAGTGGAGGACACGACAACGTTCTCAAGAGAATTTGCATGTTCTGGGGGAGTGTGTGATATTTCATGAAGGTCAAGGTAATGGAAGAAAGTGGATGGGTTCCTGCGTTGGTTGGAATCTCCTTATCGTATGATCAAAATTGCATGGATATGTGGCCTGTAGCCGACAAACTAGCGAATAAAGATGGAGGACATAACAAGTTCCTTGAATCAATTTGTGTCTGGCTTGATATTGATGCACCGCGTTATTGGTGGAGCCAAGCAGATACATATCGCGTCGGAGTTACAAAGCAGTCGGAGTCAACAATGCACACGATTATGCGCCGACCAGTAACGCAAGATGACTTTGATGGAGAGATCCCGCAAGTAATAATAGACTGCTTGAACGATGCAGTCAAGGCTGGCGATTTTAGGCTTGTTAAGAGAATCTTACCAGAAGGCTTTCTACAGAGAAGGATAGTATGTACCAACTATAAGGCCCTGAGGCATATTGTAGCCCAACGGTGGTCTCACAGGCTTCCTGAATGGCAAGTGTTCTGTAACGCTGTGCTCGAAGGGGTTGACAGACCGGAATACATTCGCTATACTAAAGACAAGCACATGTTGAGAGTTGACCCTCTTCTGTGCCGCAAGACCTAAAATATATGCGTCCTTAACTCAGCGGGAGAGTGTCTGGTTTACATTCAGGTCGTCGGGGGTTCGAATCCCTCAGGACGCACCATAAGGCCAATAGCTAATAATGGCCTGTTATAATAGTATGCCCTTGTAGCTCAGTGGAATAGAGCTTCGGTCTTCGAAACCGAGAGTCACAGGTTCAAATCCTGTCAAGGGTTCCAGCAACGGCGGTTAGCTTATTCGGTAAAAGCAATCGGCTTATAACCGATAGACTCTTGGTTCGATCCCAAGACCGCCCACCAGAGGATTCACACAGGACCGGCCTGACGGAGGGGCTGGCCAACCTTATAGGCTGCTTGTCCTGGCCTCATATGCGTCCGTAGCTCAGTGGATAGAGCCCTGGTTTTCTAAACCAGATGTCGTAGGTTCGAATCCTACCGGATGTACCAGTTTGGGTACAGTTGTTCCCATGATTGTAAACCTTGAGGCAGTTCATTGTAAACCTTGGGGTAAGATATTGTAAACATATGAGTGTTTAGCTCAGCAGGTAGAGCGTCGGTCTGATATGCCGAAGGTCCTAGGTTCGAGCCCTAGATCACTCACCAATACGGGACGGAAGCTGTCGTTGGCTACAGCACTAGGTTGTGATCCTAGAGTTCATGGGTTCGATTCCCATACATCCCCCAAGAATGGGCTGCTAGTTTATCTGGGAAAACGCTCGCCTTGCAAGCGAGAGAGCAGGGTTCAAGTCCCTGGCCGGTCCACCACCTTGCTCCACCCGCCAGTTCAAAATCCCATCAAACCGCTAGGAGTCTTGTGCCTACACACGAATACACGCCTGAAGAAATCCAACTAATCAAAGACCAAGCAAAGCTAGAGGGGAAGGTAGACTCAGTCTGCGAGCAAATGCTTGGGATGCAAAAAATGCTTGGAGAAATGCCAGCGCTAATTGAGGCAGCAGTCACAGGAGTAGCAGCTTCTATTAGAGCAGAATTCGGGCCAATGCGGAAGGCCGTGTTGGGCAACGGGAGTACGAAAGACGCCATAGTTACCAAGATAGCTGAGCATGAACAGTCTCTTGAAGACTTGCACGACGCTGAAGTTATCAGGGCAACTGAGCGAAATTCAACCAATATCAGCTTAATGCTGAAGATTGGAATACCAGTACTCCTAGCAATACTCGGAGGGGTTATAGGGAACCTCTTCGTCTAGGGAGAATCAATGGTACAGAAGATCCAGGTTAAAACATTCTCGCCTCACCCATGTCAGGATGAGGTTCTAGCCTCAGACGCACGATTCAAGATCATGTCCTGTGGTCGCCGCTTCGGTAAAGGAAACACCCTGCTACGGGCCATCGGTACTGATGCTCTGCACAACCCTGGCTCGGTCTTCTGGATCATCTCACCGAACTACTCGTACACACAGCCAATGTGGGACAAGGCTATCATGGCCTTCACGAACGTAAAGATCAACGGCAAGAACTTCATGAAGCGGCCAAAGGTCAGAGACAGAGTCATCCCTCTATACAACGGTGCTAGGATCGAGTTCAAGTCAGCTATCGAGCCTCATACGCTTCGTGGTGCTGGTGATCTCATCCTTGGTATCGCGTTTGATGAGGCCGCATATTGCGACCCCATAGCCTGGAAGTCAGTACGCCCAGCCCTTATGGATAATAAGGCTTGGGCATATTTTATGTCTACGCCATCCGCTATCCAGCCGAAGAACTGGTTTTACGATATGTTCATCCAGGGCCAGGAGAACGTACGCTCGACGTGCGACTCCTGTCTTGGTGGTGGGTGTCCCCTGTGTGGCAATAAAGGCTACACCCTTGTTCCAAACAGGAGCAAGCACCCTGACTACCAGAGTTGGCAATTCAGTTCTTACCAGAACCCGTACATCGATAACGACGAGATCGATGACATGATTGCTGAGTTCGGCTGGTCAGAGCTCGACAAGCAGCGAGAAGTCTTCGGAGAGTTCGTCGGCGGGGATGCCGTTGTCTTCAACTATGATAGCATCCAAGACTGCATCTCTGGGGCGGCTGAGCCTTATGACCCAGCGTACACGTACGTTACTGGGATCGACTTCGGTCGCGTAGGTTCATACACAGTAGTCACTACGATCAAGATTCCGATCAACCATGACGCAGAGATCCCAAGAGTAGTAGCCATCGAACGATTCAAGGGCAACTGGGATCTTCAGAAAGCGCGTATCAAACAACATGTAGAAAGCTACGGCCAATCGTTTACCTACATCGATGCTACTGGCCTAGGCGACTCCATGGAAGGAGAGCTACGGGCTATGGGTCTGAGACACCTCTTCCCTGTGAAGATATCGAACACCATCAAGGTTCAGATGGTTAATGCCCTGATTGCTGTTGTTGAGGGAGCCGGTGTTAGATGGTTCCCACACAAGCAATTAGAGAAAGAACTATGTGACTTTGAAGCCCAAGTGTCCCAAGCAGGTAGCATTCAGTATCGTAAGCCCAAAGGCGCAAACATGTATGATGACTGTGTTATCTCGTTTGCACTTGCTTGGTGGGCCTACCTGAAACACGGAGCACCTCAACGGGGAGAGATTTGGGCGTGCGGTATTGGCTAGACCCTGCGTAAAATAGTAGTGAACGTGCAAACAGAGATCAAACGATCCTCTGCTTTGCACACCTCATCCTATAGGAGGAGAACAATTTATGAGTCCACAAATCCCTGCAAATATCGGTTGGGGTGGTTCAGGTCTCGACGCAGTCCTCAAGACAGCTCTTGATGGACTAGCAACTGACGCGAAGCTCGCTCAACTGAAAGTTTCCCCCGGTGCAACCGGAGCGGCAGTCTCAACGAACATCGCCATTGCTGGCCTTGCTGTTGACGATACTCTGATCGGAGCAATCGTTATCGACGGTATGGGCGCAGCAACCCCGCTGTTCTCTGCTGTTCAAGTTGTTGGAACGGCTGGTGTGTCTGTCGGAATGTCCGGTGACGCAACACCTGTTGCGCTCGCTGAGTATGTCCGGCTCGACATCGACACAACGGACGCGCTTGTGTATCTCGTATACGCAGACATCAGCGCACGGAACGTCACTGCAAGCACTGAATAGCAATGGCCGACAACAAGGTTCAAACTGAAGACTACACACCCAGCGCCCAAGCCACCGTCCTGAAACTGGATGGTGTTTCTGATTCGCTGGCGAACTCGCTTCGGAACGCCGCAATAAACGGCAAGTCCACTGCCGGTTCTGTCAGGCTTGCAACTACTTCGCTTAATGCTCTTAATGAAGACCTCAAAGGCCTTCACACGATCATGTCGTGGCCGTACAGCGTTGAACCTTCTGACCTTGCTGTTCTCTTTGATGAGGAGCCCACCAATCGAGCATGTTGCTCTGTGAAGGCTGCTTGTCTCAATGCCGGTGGGTTCAAATTTATCCACAAATCTAAGAAGGGAGAAAAACCTTCTGCTGCTATGGAGTCAGACTTCAACAATATGTTCGGCTCGGATGGCATGGATGAGTTCCTCACCAGGGTAGAAACAGACTATGGCGCTCTCGGCAACGCATTCATTGAGATCCTGCGAGACATCGGAGGCAAGGTCAAGGAATTGGTGCATGTTTCGGCATACACCATGTACAGGCTGGCCCCAGTAGCAGATGACAAGGTCCCTCTTGGTGACTACGTACAGATCGTCAATGGAACACATGTATACTTCCGAGAATTTGGAACGGAGGCTCCCGATTACCAGATGCACAAGAAGACTGGACGGTGGCCGAACGAAATGGTTCAACTGAAACAATACACTCCTGCGAACCACTGGTACGGAATGCCAAGCATCTGGTCTGCGCTGTTCGCCGCGCTCTCGAACCGGCTTCAACACCTCAACGTCATCGAGTTCTTCGAGGACAAGGGGATCTCGCGCTACCTGCTAGTAATGGACGGAGCATACTCCACAATCGATCCTAAGAACCAGTCAACGCTTACGAACTACATCAACTCTTTGATGGAGGTTCGGTCCAACAAGCTAGTGATGATTGGTACGCCGCCTGGAACAAAGTCGGTTCTTGAGGAGCTCAGAACTGAGCTTAACTTCGATCAGTACAACATCGTGCGCGAAGCTAACCGCGATGAGATCTGTAGAGCACATGGAGTCCCTCCGAAAGTCGTCTCTATCGTGGCTGCTGGACACCTTGGCGGCCCTGGAGAGGGTGAATCACAGTTTGATCTTTTCAAGAGCTTAGTAGTGAGGCCACGGCAACGTGTCTACGAACGGCTGTTTGACAAGGTCTTCTTCTCACAGTATGACGGTCGTCGTGCTGCTTGGGGAGTTCAGTTCAACGAGATCGACCTGACCGACCTTCAAAAGAAGGCGACGGCGCTCAATCTGTACGTCAGAGCCGGTATCAAGAACATCAACGAAGCTCGTGCTGAGATTGGTGAGTTCGGTATCGGAGAAGAAGGAGAACAATACTTCATCAACGCTGGCGGGGTTCCTGTTCCACTTGACATGATCAAGAGGATAGCAGAAGCATCGATTGAAAAACCAAACAACGACCGAGTAGGAAGTAGAGAGAGTGAGGGAGCAAATGCCTAGTTCAGGAAAAGCATTCGTACGGGTAGAGTTCAATGTCAAGAATGGCGAGGTGTCTGGCTATGCCAACGCCCCTGTTGTTGATCGCGGAGACGCGAATTACAGAGACCTCATCCCTGCGGAGACTTGGCTGAAAGCCCTTGTAGAGTTCTTCGGAACTGGTGCACCAATCAATTTCATGCACCGCAAGAAGTTCATCGTCGGACGGACCAAGTCCGTAGAGGTCACATCTGATGGCCCTCTTCTGGTAACGGTCCCAACAAAGGAATGGGTTAAAGCAGCGATCATCGCTGGCGACATCAAGGGATATTCTATTGAATACAAGCTATTTGATGCCGAACTAATCGCACCCATTGATGGAGACCCGAGACCTATTCGGCGTTTCAAGGCATTCTCTCTAGTACGCGTGTCGTACGTAGATGAGCCTATGAACCCAGGAAGCTATTTTATCGGAGGTAAAAGCGTGAACCTGAAAGATTTCGAAATCAAGTTTGACCGTGACGCTGGCCTAGTGACTATCGTTGCAAAGAGTGAGACGGCTATGGCCGACATCTCTTCATACCTCGCTGATGGTATCAAGAACAAGAGCGTACCTGTTGATGTCCGAGAAGTCATCGGTGTCAAGGCAGAGGACGATCTTGGCGATGTCCGGTACGAGGTTCGAGTTGTAGAGGTAGTTGTACCTAAGGCCGGTGGGCTCAAGGCACTCTTCAGCAAGTTCACCGAAGACATGAAGGGCATCCTCTCTACTGAGGAAGACCCAAAGAAGGATGAGAAGAATGCCAGTGCTGATTTTGGTGCTCGTCTCGACACATTCCTTACCGAACTGAAGTCAGTTGACTTCGGCGAGAAGGCGGTTGACCTGTCTGCCATCGAAACTCAGATCGCAGAGATCAAGGCCGCCCTACCTGAGGGAGAAAAGACTCTCGCTGAGACTCTTGCCGACCTGCAAAAGAAGGCTGCTGACACGTCCATCGTGACGGCTGTCGAAGCAAACTCAACAGCGATCAAGCAGATCGTTGATGTTGTTGAGAAACTGACGGGCGGAAAGTCGAGCCTCTTGCCAGAGGCAACAAAGTCCGCTGACCAACTGAAGGAAGACCGCTGGGGAAACCACGGAGAATAGCTTCACCACGATCTAAAACGGAGGTTTTATACACATGAGCATGACCAAGTCACAAGTCATGGAGAAGTTCACGTCAGACCAAATTGGTGTGAACGGGCTTCTCAATGCAAACCAAGCACGCACTTTCGTTGACGAGTTCGTGCGCGAAGCAGAAATCCTTGACCTGGTTGATATCCAGTACAAGGACAACCGCGCAGGTATCTTCTACTACATCGATTTCGCAAACCCAGCAACAGTCTCTGCTGCTGAGGGTGTAGAGTACACGGACGAGACTGGCGCACTCAGCCATACCAAGGCCGAGTACACTGTGAAGAAGCGCCGAACCCAGTTCAACCTGACCTGGGAAGACATTCACTGGACAATCGAGAATGGTACGTACAAGGACCACGTCATCGCTCTTTGGATGCAACGTTGGGGCGTTGATACGGAAATCCTCGCATGTCTCGGTGACGAAGACCTGTATGGCGCTCCCGCAACATCGTGGGAGAAGCTCATCGACATCAACGAAGGTTGGTTCGAACAGGTAAGCGCAGCCAATGGAGCAACCATCCTCGACGCCGCAAACCTCACCGCTTCGTATCCTACGTACGCGATGTTTGCAACGGCCTGGAACCAAGTTCCAAACAAGTACCGGAAGTTCGCTAAACAGCGATACCGATGGCTTGGTGGAACTCGTTCGGCAGAAGACTACCGTAACTACCTCGGTAGCCGACAAACCGACATGGGCGATGCAATCCTCAATGGTAAGGGCGGCCTGACGCCTTGCGGAATTCCTTTCATCAACAAGAATGGAACGGACGGCCTCGCTGTTGTCCCAGAGGATCAAGGAGTCGGAGAAGATGAATCTACGATCATCCTCGGAGATCCTTCCAACTTCAAGTGGATCGTGCACCGTGAGTTCAAGCTCATGGCAGAGTACCTCAGACGCTCAGATACCTTTGAGTTCACCGGGTACATGTACGATGACTTCATTGTAACGAACCACGCTTCGTTCGTGAAGATCACTGGCGTAACCGCAAACCCCGAGTGGGACTACTCCGAATAGAGTAGAACCCTAGGAGGTTCTGATGGCTCGCTGTGAAGCTATTAAGAAGAACGGTGAACAGTGTAAAGGGAAAGCTAAGGAAGGTTCCCTATTCTGTCGCGTTCATGCACATCTGGCCGAAGAGTTGGTGGAGTCAAAAACTCCACCAGCTCCTTTGGATGAGGCGGCTCCTTCGGTGGGAGATCCACAAACCGACGAGGAGCGCAAAGAGCGGAAAGACGAGCGCATGGAAGATCGTAAGCCTAGCTCTAAACTCCGTCTTGGTGGGAAGGAGAGCGACATGGTAGCTATCTTAAATAAGGGCAAGATGAGACGTGTCCGGTACGTTGGTAAGGGCCGGTACATCATCGCATCTCTGGGTATCAATCTTGGGCCTGATGATTATGGCAAGGAGATTGACGTAGACCATAAGTTCTGGGAACGAATGCACACGAACTCAGAAGCTATGAGCTCTTTCGAAGAGGTGTAGATGTCACTTGTCACACTGGCTGAATTCAAGGCCGGTATCTATCATGAAGCTAACAGATCGTTCACAGACGACCAGATAACGCAAGCCCTCTCGATTGGTGAAGATTCGTTCTACTCCCAAACGGATCGGCACGATCTTGGGTATTGGATTGAGGCAAGACAGCTTGCTGTCAAGCTCCACTCGACTGGGACCACTTCCCTTCGCTGCCCCTACCCAGTTCTTGCTCTGGTCTCTGTGACCGATGATGGTACTGACATCCTAGACAGTGTGACGTTCAATGGGCATTTTATCTTCTACAACGATTCCAAGTTCGGGGAAGTTCCAAACGCTATTGAGGAGACTCAGTTTGGAACTGTTCTCGTTACTGCAAAGTTCGGAGACCCGAGCGACAAGATCGTCAGAGA
>Ga0075116_10001489_pt1 | contig 10718 bp, 17 predicted proteins | sample AntAceMetag02UKC_FD_69786 | JGI IMG/M metagenome (GOLD analysis project Ga0075116, IMG submission 69786) | Saline lake microbial communities from Ace Lake, Antarctica- Antarctic Ace Lake Metagenome 02UKC | ecosystem: Environmental > Aquatic > Non-marine Saline and Alkaline > Saline | place...
GTCTTAGGACAGTTAGATACAGCAGATTCAACAACTGCAGGTGGTGCAGCGGTAACAATCGCCAACATCACAGAATCTATGTTTGACGTTGAAAACAACGACTACGTTCCAACTGATTACCTTTTGGGTAATGAGCAAGCAAACGATCTAAGAAACATCGATACCTTTGTTGAAGCCGATAAGGCGGGAAACACAGAGATGTTGAATAGAGGATTTGTAGGAACAATTTTTGGTTTGAACGTTGCAAGATACAGTACAAATGCCGGAGCTAACGCAGTGGCAACAAGCGGATATATCTTTGATAGATCCCAAGCGTACGGAATTGCAATTGGACGAGATTTGACAGTAGAGAACTTCACACTACCAACATTCGATATGGAAGGAGCAGTAATAACGCAAAGAATTGATGTGAAAGCATTGAGGACTGCAGCTATATCGAAAATAACCTCGAGTTAAGGTTGAATAGTTAAGTATTACTATGCAGTTTTGGGAAATCTGCTGAAATCAAAAACCCCGCGCCGCAAGGCATAACTAAATAGAAAAAACAAACAAATGGCAATAATAACAGACAATGTCAGAAATGGAGCCGTGGACGGTATGGGTAGAGGATTGACTGGTTCCGAAACAGGAATCGGCGGAATCACTATCGTAAGTGCAACTCCAGACGAAGTACTAACTGGCCAAACTGGTTCAGATGTAGCATGGGACGCTAACGCTAGCGAACTATATATGTGTGAAGCACAAGGTGGAAGCGAGTGGGTACATTTAGGTTCAATAGCTTAAATTAGGAGGTTCAAATGACAACAGAAATACGAGCAGAAGTTTTTGCATCTGGAACAACAACTGGATTAATCGAGGGTACACACTCCGTAGCATATACAATGCTATGCGGGATAAGTGGAACTCAAGTGATACCGCTTCGTTGTACAGATGACGGTCTACTATTAACCTCAGGTGTTAATTAGTTAAATGGCCCTTGATACAATAGGGTCGATAGCGACGCATATATTAGAAAGTTTCAATAATATATCTACCGGAATAAGTGGTAATATGGTTGAGATAGTAGATATGAATAGACAGCATGTCGCGAATTTTGTTGGGCAATCAATTGGGTCAAATAATATAGAAGACGAGTTCCAACCGCCAATAGTTAATTTTTCTAAAGCAGATACTATAGACTTCGTACAGGCACAAGCGGGCGGAGAAAAGTTGTCACTTGCAGAACTAAGCATTGAGGACTCGGGCGAGGAAATGAGTTCAAAGGCCTGGAGAATGCTAGCAGAAGGACAACTAAATGCGATCGGGCGTAAAGTGAACTTCGTAAGAAGCCTAAGCTAATGTCATATTCTTCTAATTTACAAGCCGGCATAAATAATATTGTCGCAAAGGCAGGAACATCTGTAAGGATTAGATACTTTAATCCTACAATGGGAAGTGTATGGGATGATGAAGCTACCTTAAATGATTCAGATACAGTCATAATAGGTTCTAATTCTGAACTAACAGTTAACTTAGAAGGAACTTACCCCGCATCAGGTACATCCCTGGGGGTAGTAGCTTATGGTTCAGGTCTTAATGAAATAAGGTGGTTTAATGATTGGGTAATTGTATATTCTGGTACTGTAGGTGGCCATCATCTATGGGCTATGGCCGGTAGTCAGACTTCTGCTGGGGGAGAATACCTACCAGCGGGTAACTATGATCCTACAAGCGGTACGGCAGTTGCAACAATAGCACCCCCATCGGTATGGGCAAGTGGAATAGTAGTGCCCGTAACGGCCAGAGAAGGGTCTAATGAGTCAGTTCTACTACAACAAGGGAAGTTAATCGACACAGACCAAAGGCTTTATATGAATGGGTCTATCCCAGTAAATGGGTCCACATATTTGGTAGACATACAAATAGGTAGTCCTATAGGAGATTTATACACAACAATCCCAGAAGGAGGACTACTTTATACGGCACAAGGCGAATCAATCTATAAGAAGCAGTACATCAGAAGACTAACTGGGAGTCTAACATGAGTGTAGGTGTTAATGTTGTTGGGCTTACAGCCGCAAATGCATACTTAAAAAAGAAAAAACTTCAAGTTTCTGCACAAGAAAAACTGGGGATTAGACAGGCGGCGATACACGTGCAGGGCGAGGTAAAAATGAGTATAGCAGGACAACGATCAGAAACCAAGTCGGTAGATACTGGTAGATTTCTTAATAGTGTTGATATTAATTCTGGCGACGAGGGCGCAATAATATTCAGCGACCTGTCCTATGCGAAGGGATTAGAATTTGGGTATGGTAGTCTTAAGCCTAGACTACATTTTAATAACACGAAGTCTAGAACAAAGCAGAAGGTTGTCGAAATTATACAGAACAACATTAATAAGATTTAATGTATATATGCCTAATCAACCTTTAAATAATATTTTTATGTTAAACTAGTAACTGCAAGCGCGCAGTTAAATATTCAAGCGAGAAAAATGGCAAGTAGAGAAACTATCATAGGAGACGTATTGTTCTTTTTAAAGAGCTTAATCAGTTCTAACGTCACAGACCCACTAACATCGTCAAGAGGTAATTCTAGCGCATTTGTTATGACCAGCTTCCCAGAAAGAGAAGTTAAATACCCAATGATTGTTATTCAGGTGACTAATATCGAGGAGCAAAGGGCCGGCATGCAAACTACTACAATGGACATGCGGCTTGAATTAGAAGTAAGGATTTGGAGCAAATCAGTAACGCAATCAGACAAGATGGCTCAGGAAATATTAGATTTATTAGGCGATAAGCAATTCACAAGTTCTGGGAGCATAGATAATGACTTCCACGACATTAATATTGGGTCTACAGTTAGGGTAGACGAGCCCGGGCAGGGCGGAACTAAATCAAGGATTATTCAACTATCTTATAGATTCTTCAATATCTAAATTAAAAAGGAGGAAATAAATGGGAACAAGATATATAAGCGACCAAAACAAAGTAGTAATGCTCTATGAGAGTGGAACTTATGCTGCCTCAACCGGAGCTGGTAGATGGCTAGGAGAAGTCACCGATAACTCTATTGACGATGCAGAAAATTACATCGAGGACAGATTCTTGGGAGATGCTTCACGAAGCGTGGCCAGACATGAGCGTGGACCAAACGATGTAACTGGAACCGTAACTTATAACCCTGTAGACATGAACTTAATTGCTCATTCTATTGGATCTGTAAGCGAAGCGGCCGGAGTACACAAAGCAGTAGAAATTGGAACTAGCGTCAATCAAAATCCATTCACATCAGGAACTGGGAACGACTTAAATACTCCTTATAGTTTTACTTTAGAGGATTCTAAGCAAGCGGCTGGAACTGGAGCGAACTTTATACGAACTGTAAACGGATGCGTTTTAAATAGCGTAACGTTAACGGCGACTCAAGGAGAAAAAGTAGCAGTTGACGCAGAATGGATGGGACAAGGGTTAACTTTTAGTTCAGGAACAACTACAGCAGTAACAGTAGCAAGCCAAAGACCTTATTTGTGGTCAGATTGTAGTTTAACCGTAGCAGGAAGTTCAATCGCTACAGCGAAAGATGTAAGTTTGTCTATAGACCAGGGAGCCAAAGGGCCGCATTATTTGAATGGGTCTAGAGCAATTGGCGAACCGTTCTTGGGTAACAGAACGTATGAGCTTTCAACTACAGCAGATTTGAGCACAGACTTCGCAAAAATGTTATATAGCCAATACTACAAGGGTGGAAGTGAGCTAAACTATGTTTTTGATATGGACGCAGACACAACAGGTTCGCAACATGCTACATTCACAGTAAGCGGGGCCAGAATTACAAGTATGGATCTACCAAGTACCGATGAAGGTATTAATGAGACCACTTTTGTAATATCAGCCGGAAGTTTAAGTATGGCAGATTGGACGAATCCACTAGTAATCGGTTCATATAATCCGTTTTAGTTAGGATAAGAAATACAAATTTTATTTCGAGGCGTTAATTTAAGCCTCGGCCGAAAGGCACAAGTTGAAAGGAGGCAAAATGGAATATTTAGAAAAAACAAAAAGTCTTATACAAAGAGACACAGAAGGTAAGTTGTTACCAGTAGATGTAACGCTAGAGTTAGCCGAAGGTAAGCCTAGTATGAAGATGACCCCACTGACAAAAGGAGATTTACAGAAACTTATGACTTGTCCAGATAGTGAAGACGAAATAGTAAGAACTCATTTGGTAAATCCAGAGTATACCGAAGAAGAATTTAATTTTATTAAACCAACTTTATATGGAGCTATCAAAATGGCATTATTGAGTATGAGTACAGATTCATCTCAAGAGGAAATGCAGAACTCTACTGTTAAGGCTATGATTGAAGAATCTAAAAAAAAAAGTATATCTCCGAGCGCCAACTAAGTTGGTTCTTGCATAAGAGAGGATATAGTTTTTTTAATATTCCAAGTCTAACCTATCCAGAGATTAATCTTCTTATAGATGAAGCGAACATCATTGAGAAGAAGAAACGAGCGGAGGCTAGAAAAATGAAACGTAGAAAATAATGGTTAACGGATTTATGGCAGGAGCGGCAGGTGGCGCAGTTGTTTCTATTGTTATACAGGCAGTAGATAACTTTTCTACAGTGTTTGCCGGAGTGAATAAGACAATGGCGGCTACTGGTGTGGCTATAACAGCACTAGGCGTGGCTGGGTTGGCGGTATCAAGGGGATTGATAAATACTGCTACTAGTTTTGAGACTGCGTTTACTGGGGTTAGAAAAACAGTAGAGCTAACAGAGAAGGAATTTGCCAAATTACGTCAAGAGTTTAAGGATTTAACTAAAGTAACCCCAATAACATTCGAGGAGTTAAGCGCTATCGGTGAAATAGCTGGTCAGTTAGGTGTTGAGGGTGTCGATAATATTGTCAAATTTACAGAAACAATAGCTGGAATTGCCGTGACAACAAATCTAACCGCAGAAGAAGCGGCTACTTCGTTCGCGCGAATTGCAAATGTTATGCAAGAACCAATCGATAATGTAGATAGAATGGCATCTACAGTAGTAGGGTTGGGTAATAATTTCGCCACAACTGAAGCAGAAATAGTAACTTTCGCCCAAAGAATAGCAGGTGCGGGTAATATAGCAGGACTGGCAACTTCGGATATATTGGCAATAGGTGCGGCATTTAGTTCGGTTGGTGTACAAGCAGAAGCTGGTGGTACGGCAGCACAGAAGGTATTAATTGGAATAAATACGGCGGTTACAACAAGTAGTGATAAATTAGAAATATTCGCAGAAACCGCAGGTAAATCATCGGCCGAGTTTGCTAAACTATGGAAGCAAGATGCGGCAGAGGCATTTGAACAATTTGTATTGGGGCTAGGCAGACAGGGAGATGATGCTATAGTTACACTACAAGATTTGGGGCTAGAAGACCAAAGATTAGTTCGTTCATTCTTATCGTTAGCGAACGCGGGAGATTTAGTGTCGGAAACATTAGATAGTGGGACTGGTTTTTGGGAAGAAAATACTGCTGCGGTAGAGGAAGCGAATAAAAGATACGCGACAACAGAATCACAAGTAACAATTCTAAAGAACAAATTCTCAGCACTCCAAGATGATATGGGGCAGGTACTTATACCCACATTTATAAAATTAATCGATGTACTCGGAGGAGCAATAGGGTGGTTAGAAAAACATCCAACTCTTACTAAGTTTGCTGTGGCTGCGTTAGCTATCGGAAGCGCATTGGCAATAGTTGTTGGACCATTGCTTATCTTGGTTGCAATGCTACCATCACTAGCGGCAGGGTTTGGGATGTTGTCTGCAGCATCACTACCAATTACTGGAACCGTCTTGGCAATCGCCGCAGCCGTAGCGGCAGTAACAATAGCAGTCATTGCATTGATTTCATGGTTCAAAAAATTAAAAAATGAGGCTGCAAGTGCCTCACAAATTGGAGATAATCTTAATACTCCCAGTTCTAGTTCAGGCTCTAGTTCGGGTTCTAGCTCTGGGTCTGGTGGTTCGTCAGGAGGGTCCGGAAGTAGTGGAGGTGGAACAATTAGTTTAAATCCGAGTAGTAGTTCTCCAGACGTGATATATCTTAATGATTTTATACTTAGACCTAACGGAGATATAATCAAGCCAAGCCCACAAGATACAATAATAGGTACGAAAAATCCTAATTCAATGGGTGGAGGAATGAATATCCATATAGAAAATGTAAATGGTATGGATCCGGACGCAGTAGCCGAGGCACTTGGGCAGGAAATTAAAAGGGTTATACGACTATGATTAAAAATATCATCACAATAAATTCAGTAGATTATGATGATACTACCAGAACGGCAGTAAGAAAGGTAGTTAGTGAGTTTAATTCCACAAGTAGCTTTGAATGTAATTTTGATAATATCTATGGAAAGTATAATAACACATTTACATTAAACGAAGATGTAGTAATCAAAGCGGACATAACAACTGGGACACCTACAACAAAAGTATTCCGTGGTATAATAGAGGACATTAAGTTTATAGGAACTGGCACAAACCAGAGATTAAAATTAAGTGGTAGAGATTATGGAGCCATATTGCAAGATATTATAGCAGAGCCTAGAATCTTTAAAAATACAGAGGCGAGTGAAATAATCAAAGCATTGGTTCGACAGAATCTAAATGGAACGGGTATCACAACCAATAACGTCAATACTACTAGTACAACAATAGACAAGATTACATTTAATGGGCTGGCTTTGTTTGATTGTTTTAGAAAGATTGCACAGATTTCTGGGTATTTCTTTTATGTAGATGAAGACAAAGACTTGAATTTTAAAGAACAGGCGGCCGTTAGTTCCGGGGAAACGTTCGATAACACAAACGTTCTAAAGGCGTCTTTTACACAATCAGATGACGATATATTTAATAGTGTTAAAGTGGTGGGAGACAGACAACTAACCGCCGCGCAACAAATATTCACAACTGGAGTAGACAATACTGGCTCGGTCTACAAGTTAGACTCAAAGCCATATAATACGAGTGTAATACTTAGTGGCGCTACAAATACATTATATCAACCAGGTGGTGTTATCTTTGTAAACGATCCAGCAACAAATAATGCCAAATATCTGGTAGATTTTCCGAATAGTGAAATAGTTCTAACGAGTGGAACAACGGCGGGCGACAACACACTTTCAACAGGTTCAGTTGTAATTATTGACTATGACCAGAGTACTCCATTGATTAAAACATTGGTAGATAATTCTAGCATAACAAATTATGGTAAGAAAAATAAGGAGATAATTGATAAAAACATTAAAGACCTAGATGAGGCCAGTGATGTGGCCTCGGCATTTATAGCAGAGAACAAGGATCCAAAGACCAGGGGGGACATGAGACTAAAAGGTATAGTAAACGTTAATCCCGGAGAAACTGCAGTAGTAGATATACCGAGTCAAGGCCAATCGTCACAAACATATACAATGATTAGAGCCAATTATAATTTTAATAAAGAAGATAATCTGAACGAATCAGCTCTTGATGTTACGGTTAGTAAGAAAGTTAATAGCATTGTTGACCTATTCACACAGCACGAAATAAGGTTAAGACAGCTAGAAACAGCCGAAGTAGAGTCCAGTATCACGAATCTTGAGCTATTCACAGGAAGCGTTGGTATATCTGGAACTACAACACTGATAAGTACAGGAATAGGTAGTGGATTTTATTTTAATGTTACTGGTCATGATGTATTTGATAGCCCATCATCATTATTGGGGCCGTGGCAAGGAGGAAGCGTAGTCTTAAACATATAATGGGAGGTAAAAAATGGGAGGAATAACTACAGCAGGATTGAACGTATTTGCAGCAGCAGCCGGAGGTTCGGTGGTGTACCCCACTCATATCGCCATAGGGACGTCAGGATTGACTTTTGCTAGCGGACAGACAACATTGGGCAGTGAAGTAGAAAGAAATCAAATAGACACAGTAAGCTATGCTACAAATGAAGAAGTGTTATTTATAGCAAATTGGTCACCGACAGACATATCTGGAGCAACTGTGAGAGAAGTAGGAGTATTTAATTCAGGCACAGGAGGGGCCATGTCAAGCAGAAATGTACTAACGGGAAGTTTAGTGTTTGATGGAGAACAAGAATTGCAAGTTCAACAGACATATAAGTTTTTCATATAATTATGTATATTTAATAACTCAATTTATATAAAGCTAATTACCAAGTAATATTATGGCAGAATTATTTTCACAATACACATCGGGAACCCAATTCTCAGCTGGGACAATGGCCGGCAGTGCCCTTGGCGCTAGTGGTCTTAATCCAATTGTAGATAGGCTTAATTCTATAACTCAGGCAGATTCTATAGCAAGCGGTACGTCCTTAGTATTCGCAGGTAGTTCAATAAGTTCCCCAATCGCTAGTACAACAAAACAAGGAGTTATAGAAATCGCAACAGAGGATGAAGTTCAGACTGGCACAGATACAGCTAGAGCGGTTGTCCCAGATACATTACAATCGGTGATGTCACCAGTCGGTGCAATCGTGGCATGGTTAAAATCTTTTACTGGGACCCCGCAAACACTTCCAACCGGTTGGGTAGAATGTGATGGTTCGCTTTTGTCAGATGGCGATTCTGTATATGATGGAGAAACACTTCCAGATTTAAACGGCGGCGAATTTTTGAGAGGTGACTCTACAAGTGGTGGAACGGGTGGTAGCGACACAATGGCCCATACGCATAGTTTTTCCGATTCAGCAACAGCATCTGGAACGACTGGGGCTGGAGGGTCACATGACCATGAGTTAGAGAATATACAGAGGACAGATGCCCCTGGTGGAACGACAGGATTGTGGGCGCATAATAGTAGTGGGCCGGACACCGACATTGTAGCAGACCACACCCATAGCTTTTCGGATTCATTTACAGTGTCAGGAACTACAGGTGCAGCATCAAATACAGAGAATAGACCTAAATACTACAACGTAGTGTGGATAATGAGGATAAAATGAAGTGCCCATTTGATAAAAAATGTGAGGATTGCAAGTTTAATGTTAAGATGTGGAAACATGCTCCAGACAAAGAAAGCGAAGAAGTTAATGAGTGTGCATTTGTGATGAATACCATATTGCTAGCTGAAATAAGCGCCAAGTTAAACAAGGAGATTAAATGATAAATAAAATAATAGAATACTTTAGATCGAAGGCAACACTAACAGGGATAGAATTGGACAAAGTAAAGAAAGCGTTGCCAAAAATAGACAGAAAGATTTTAAATCCAGCAAGACATTTCGTCCTAGATACGAAATACAAATCTTGTAGTTTAACAGACATGCAAAAGATATTGTTTAAGGACCTTACAAACTTCAAGTTATCTGGAAAGTATTATGATTGTGATAATTATGCGTTTAGATTGTCGGCTAAGGTTAAAAGCAAATACCCATCTTTATCGTTTGGTGTGGTGCTGAGTACATCCCATGCATTCAATATTTTTATAGACAAATACGGAAAGGTATGGTACATAGAACCACAAACAGATAAGATATTCTCAAAACTAACTAAGGAATACAAACCAATCCTGTTGATAATCTTATAATGGCAAAAAAAATAAAATATAGTGCTTGGACAGGTTGTATCAAGACTGCAAAAAACTCAGCTTATTTGCTGATTCCGTTTGCGATTGCAGTTTTACTACAGGTGCCAACAGAATACGCTTGGTTAGCAGGACCAATCGTGTACTTCCTTAAGAACTATAAAGAAAACAGAAAATAAAAAAATGGAACAATATGTAGATGCAAGAGATTTTAAAGACTTTAAAGTCAATCAGGATAAATTAATTAATATTCTAAATCATAATATGACAATAATGGGCGTAGATGTGAAATGGTTAAAACAATTAAACCGATGGCAACTAGGCATCTCAGCAGCAATATTAGTAACCCTTCTGACAATGGCATGCAAGGTTGTTATGGGGTTATAGGATGCCGGAAGCAATCATAGACGGCACCGGAGAAGGCTATCTGGCCGGTGTAACGAGCGATAATAGACTATTAGTAGATATATCAGGCGCAACCATCAATATTGGCTCAGTGAGCGCGCAAGTTGATTCTATATATGTGCAGAGTGGTAATATATCAATAGTAGAAACATCACCAATAGACAATAATAAAAACAATGCATTAACTAATTTAATTTATATGTCCTCAGGTACAGCAACCGGTATAACTACAGGTAGTAGTATCGGAAGTATAGTTAAATTTATTGGTGCAGGTTCTTATGTTCAAGTGCTTACTTATACTATAGATAATCTGACCAACATTGGTAGTTGGTCATAATGGTAAAATATGTGTATAATCCTTTTACCGAGGACCTAGATGCAATACTTAGTGACTCTGACTTATCTGGATTTGTCCCTTATACAGGAGCTACTGGAGATGTTGATTTGGGTGCTAAAAACTTTGACGCTAATAATATAACTGGCGACGAGGTAACAGCATCAAATTTCTTTCAAGGCAGAATAGGGGATTTTACAGACAACACTACTAGATTAATATTTGGCACAGACACGGTTAATTCGTTATCTTTTAATATGACTGCTGAATTAATTGGTGGAATAGGCGATTTTAATGGGTTAAACATAGAAAGTATGAACCCAACAGACAGCGGAAGCGGAAATGTTAGAGATGTCACAGGCTTGAAAATAGCCGACATAACAGCAACAGACGCTTCTGGAGATGTTAG
>Ga0075116_10001490_pt1 | contig 10713 bp, 12 predicted proteins | sample AntAceMetag02UKC_FD_69786 | JGI IMG/M metagenome (GOLD analysis project Ga0075116, IMG submission 69786) | Saline lake microbial communities from Ace Lake, Antarctica- Antarctic Ace Lake Metagenome 02UKC | ecosystem: Environmental > Aquatic > Non-marine Saline and Alkaline > Saline | place...
CATAAACTTAGGTTAAGTAAGCGACTTTTGGTTGTTTTTCTTTGTTCTGGGTTTATGTTTGGTGTTTTTATATATGGTGGTTTTAATCAAGTATGGCTTGAGGATGGGGATCCAAATGGTCATGCTGTTGCTGCTTCTTATATTGCACATTATAAGACGTTTTTGAAACCTAGCGATTTGTTTATAGCTAGGTATATGGAGCCGTATCCGGTTGGGTTTCAGATGTGGACTGGGCTTTTGTCTCAGGATGATTTTGATGTAGCTTTTACTCTGATGTGGTTTAACTATTTTATTATTTCTGCTGGTTATGTTTTTATATATTTCTTAACGCTTAGGGTTTTAAAGAACAAGGACCATGCTGTTGCAGCGTCTTTGATTTTGATTGCTTTACCTACGTTTTCAACTAGGTTTATATTTTCACAGTCATTTGCTCTTACACAGATAATTGTAGCGATGTATTTTATTGCTAAGGTAGTAGAGGATAAAAGATTTGTTCCAATTGCTGGTGTTGTTATTGGTTCTTTATTATTGACTCATCCAACATCAGCTGCTGTGTTGGCTATTTTTATGGGTATATGGATTATTGGGGAGCTTATTTATGAGAAGAATCTAAATTTTTCTATAATATATTCTGGGATAATTGGTGTGGTTGTTGCGTTACCTTGGTGGTTATTTGAGTATAGTAAATATGGATGGGGTAAGATAGCTATACAGTTGAATCTTATTAGGCTTGGGGAAGGTATTATTGGGTTTTCAGATCCTACTCTTAAGTTTTATACGCTATATGATTTTATACATGTTCCACTTAATAATACAATTGATAATATGACAGGTATTGGTGTTGGGATGTTTGTGTTGCTTGTTTTTGCTTTTTATGGAGTTATGAGGGGTAGAGATAAACAGAGAGTTATTTTTACTGCAATGCTTGTGTTTGGGATAGCGGCGGTTTTTTCAAATTGGTTGCCTATGAGCTTTATTCCAACTAGGATGTGGGTGTATATGAGTATACCTTTGGCAATAGTGTTGTCTCATCCGTTGGTTGCGTCATTAAGGAGTAATGATATTGGGAAGGCATTTGCTTTTATGGCTATAGGTGCGATTTTATTAACGTCAGTGTATCCTAAGGTTTTTATTACTGTACAACCATGGGGGAATTCAAGATTTAATAGTGTAGAGGAATATAATATGCTCATGTATCTAAAGACTTTACCAGTTCAAACTAAAGTAATGGATGCTTGTATGTATGAGAGAGTATGGGGATTGAATTTATGGGATGATCCATTAGATAGAGAGTCTATTTTGTATAGGAATAAAGAGACAGATACTTCTGTATATGGATGGGATTCTGAGGGGTGGATAGGTGTGGATTATCCGGAAAATGCTACAATATTCAATGATAATGCTACTAAAATGAATAAGTTTTTAAAGGCTAAAGACTATAATTATATAATAATTGGTAGTAAGTGTATTAAGAATCAGATGATATTCTATTATGAATTTGATAGTAAGATCGAAGAGATAGAAGAATCTGGGTTGTTTGAGAGAACTTTTAATGATAATGGAGAATATGTATTTAAAATAAAATGAAGGCTATAGATTATGCAATTTTGATATGTTTGTTTGTTGGTGTAATATCAAGCATTGTATTATATGAAGAACCAATTATTGATGATGTTGTTGGTAATATGATTGATGAGCACGGATGTGTTGTTACTGCTGGATTTTCGTATAATGTTAATATCAATGCTTGTGTTAGAGAGTGGGAATTAAACGATACACAACGAGAAGTTGCTACTAGATTGATAGATGCAATGGATATGAAAAATATTACAGTTTTATCAGTACAACCGAGTAAAGATATAAGTACAGTATATGAAATTGTCTTGCATCACAGTGATGAAATAAAGAAATATTTCTTAGATGCTAGACCATTAAGGAATGTTAAAAATAAAACCGAGTTTGGTTGTGATATTGGATTTTTGTTTTGTGGTGAAACAGGTGAATGTTTTAATGCAAGTATGGAAATTTGTGGTGGTGGGAATAATATTACTAAAGATATATGTGAGTCTATATTTGGGCATGTTCAAGAGTCTTGTTTATCATCTCAAACTGCAATTGCAAATGTTGGTGATGGATTTTGTTGTGGCAATAAAGAAGATATTATTATAATGCCATCAAATGAAATATGCAATACAGCTTGTGAGGTTATTGGATATTCAAGTGGGTATTGTGCAAGTTCTTGTACTGATTGTTTAATGCTTGGGCAGTGTTCTAGTGGAAACATGTGTGCTTGTTTATATTAAAAATTTATAAGGTGAAAAAATGGCGAAAATAGCTAAAATATTGTTGTTGGATAGGGAATTTGTAAAAATTCCAGAAGATGAGTATGAAGGTTTGAAGAAGAAATATTCAGAGTATGCGATTGAAACGTACAAGTTTGTAAATGATTTAAAGGGAATTCCAAGTAAAGAAGCTAGGGATACAATATATAATCATTTGCTTAGTCCGTTCCAATATTTTTTGGAAGATTCTGTTAGGTTAAAGCAGCAAGATAAAGGAACGTTAAATAATCCATGGGATTGGACAAAGAAGAAGTAAGAAATGAAGCTTTCCATCGTAGTTCCGGCGTATAATGAAAAAAATACTATAATACCACTTTTGGATAGAGTTGTTATGTCCAAGACACAGCTTCCAAAAGAGATAATAGTAGTTGATGATGGATCTACAGATGGAACTTCTAAATTAATAAAAGTATACGAGGAAGATTTTATAAAAAAAGGAAAAGATGAAATATACAATTCAGAACTTAAAATCATATCGAAGGCGAATGGCGGTAAGGGATCTGCTCTGTATGAGGGATTCAAACACGCAACCGGAGATATTATAGGAGTTCAAGATGCTGATTTGGAATATTTTCCAGAAGATTACCATTTGATTCTTGAGCCAATGCTTAAGGGCGTTACAAGGGTTTGTTATGGGTCGCGTTTTATGGGAAGATATGTTCCACATGGTATGTGTTTTAAGAACATAGTTGGTAATATGGTATTAAATCTAACGGCGTGGGTTTTATATGGGTTTGGTTGTGTTACCGATCTTGCTACATGTTATAAGTTTTGGTTTAGAGAAGATATACCAATTGAGGAATTGAAGTCTAAGGGCTTTGAGTTTTGTCCTGTGCAGTTTTCAGCTGCATGGAATAGAGGGCTTGAAGTTTATGAGGTTCCTGTTCGTTACAAGGGGCGGGATTTTGCAGAAGGTAAGAAGATAAGTACATTAGATGGGTTTTACGAATTATGGACGTTAATAAAACTAAGGTGGAAAAAAAGTTACACCACCGAAAAAATGGATCAAGAGTTGGAGTAGAGTTGCTATAAAATACCAGAAGAAATAAAAAAAGAGCTTACAGAAGAGGAAAAGAAAAAGATATATAAGTCAGTGAATCTAAAGATATCACTAGCATATATATTTGTTGTAGTACTTGCGATTGTTGTCGCTAATTCGGATATAATGGATATTATGAAGACTTCAACTGATCCAACTACAGAGTTTATTACTCTATTATACGTACTACCGGTGTTGATAGTGATTTCTATATTTCTAACAAAGTTTATAGAGTTGGTGTTGAAGCTAATAACACCGTTGTATTTGTTTATATCAGCTACAATATATTATGTTATTATATTTGGTAATTTTGATTTAGTTATTAATCAAATACTTGCGTGGGGTTATGTGTTGTTTCTTGTGGTTTATGCATATACGTATTATACTGGTAAGGAGATTTCTAATGTTCATAAGTTAGTTATGGCGTCGGTTATGGTTGGGTTTTTTACAATTGATTTTATCTATATATTTATAGGATTGATTGTTATTTCAATTGTTGATTTTATTACTATATTTTTGGCTATAAAGAGAAAGTCGGAACATGTTAAACCAAGAAATTCGTTTGCCGTGTTGTCATTTTATAGGGGTATCAATATAGTTTCAATGCTTGGTTTGGGGGATATATTTTTCATGTCTGTGTTTTTAATTTCAATAATATATTCGTTTGGTGTTGTTGCAGCTATATTTGCATATACAGGTTTAGTTTATGCTTTATATTATATGAGAAGGTATAACGGTCCTCAACCAGCTATACCTCCACTCTTTATATTTTCAATGGCTGGTTTAGAGGCATGGATGATTTTAAATAGTTTAATAGGTTAAATAAAATGAACGAATATGATGGAATAGAAGTGGAATTGAATAAGACAATCAAACATTTAGATTGGCTTGTTATTCAACCTGAGCTTTTGGATATAGTTTCTGGGAACAAGAAGATATGGCATATAAATAAGCTTAGGCTTGTTGCTGTACAAAAATGGCTAGATGGCACACTTCCACAAGTTGATGCAAAATTAACTGATGAGGAATTGGAAGGATATAATGAGCTAATAGAATCACTACAGATTAGTAAAAAATAAGATGGATTTAATGGAAAAGCGCGTTAAAGCGAAGGCAGGAGAAACTGTAACAATTATCCCTATAGGAGATACGCACGTTGGCAGTAATTGCTTTGATAAGGAATATTTTGAAGATATGATAAAGTGGATATTGAACGAAAAGAATACTTATGTTATAGGTATGGGCGATTATGTGGATGCTATTACACACATGGACGTTAATAGATATGATATAGAGAATATAGACTATGAGTTCAATACACCAGAGAAGCAACATCAGTATATAAGTAAATGGTTTGGTAAACTTGTCAAGTCTGGGAAACTTATATGTTTGATTGAAGGAAACCACGAGTATGAGATAAGGCATCGGTATAACCATGAACATTGTAAAAGATGGAGTGTTGAGTTTGGTGTTCCGTCTTTAGGAGTACAAGGAATGCTTAGGTTTGTAATAGAAGAACCATATAAAACTAAACAGAACAAGACGCACAAATATGATATATTTATGCATCACGGACATGGTGGTGGAAGAAGGACAGGTACTGCTGTGAACAAGATACAGGATTTTTCAAGTACATATCTTGCTGATCTTTACCTAATGGGGCATTGCTTGTCGCTTGATACTGAAATTTTAACAGAAGATGGGTGGAAGGGATATGGTGAAGTTTCAAGAAACGATAAAGCTATGTCTTTTAATATGGAGTCTGGTAAGTTAGAGTTAAATATGGTTAATGATTTATATTTGGATCTTGATAGTAGACAACATGTTGAGTTTAGAGGTAATAATCTTGATATGGCTGTAACACCATCTCATAATGTTGTATGTAAAAGTATAAATAGTAAGAAATATAAGATGGAATCTGCTATAGATTTGATAGATTCAACTGTAAAAATACCTTTGTGTGGTGAGTATGATTATTTGGGTTCTGATTATTCCGATGAATATATTAAACTTTTTGGTTGGATGATTTCTGAAGGTGGTTTTGCTGGTAGAAAAAGTGGTATGACAATAACACAATCTAGTGACAATTCATATAAGATAAAAGAGTTATTAGATAATATTGGGTTGAAATATTCTGTTTATACTAGAGATTCTATTGGTAGAGAAAGTACATTTCCTGATGGGTCTGTTTACAAAACAAAAAAACTTTATGATGTTATATATATTCATGCTGAGGATTCAAAGCAATTTAGAGTTTTATTTGATGAACAAAAAAGAGTTCCAATACAATTATTAAATGAGATGTCAAAGGAACAATTTTTGATGATGTTAGAGACTTTAGTTGAAGGTGATGGTTATAATATGTCAGATTCTGCAAAGATTTATTATACATCAGATGAAATATTGGCTGATCAAATACAAGTTGCGTGTATTACTCGTGGTATTAAATGTACTAAAAAGATTAGGAAAGGTTCGTTTGAGCTTCTTATAAATACTAGATTTGGCGATACTTCAATATCTCCAAATAGAGGTAGCGTTTCTATTAGGAATATTAATGAAGATGAATATTCTTGGTGTGTGTCTGTTGATAATGGTACTTTAGTTACTAGAAGAAATGGTAAGGTTGCAATTACAGGAAATACACACGACAAGTTTGCTAATATAGAAGCAAGAGTAAAGATAGCTAGAGTGAAAGATAGCGATGGAAATCTACAACTCATCCAGAAGAAGGTTGGGTTTGTTAACACTGGTACATTCATGGATACGTTCAAGGTTGGTGCTGCAAGTACATATGCAGAAAGAAAAGGCTTTGGTGTAAAAATGAAGGGAGTAGTAAAGATACTACTAACCGATGGAGATATGCATTTAAGACCCTAGATGAAAAAAGAGCATTTGGCTTACTATTATTTGATGTTCTCGGCTGGATATATTTTCAGCCGGGTTTCATCATTTGGTAGAGAGCTTATAGGAGCCATAATAGATTTGTTGTCAATGACTATGCAATTTGTTATTATGGGATTTTTAGCGTATGTTGTGTTCATTTCTTTAAGAAGAGCAAAGAAAAGAGATTTTGATGAAAAATGAAAAGCGTAGTTTTGATTAATCCCCCACTGGTTTCAGATCCCAGTGATGTAACAGGAACCGGAATACCATACTGGCCTATAACATTAGCTACTATTAATACTGTGTTAAAGTATAAATATGATGTTAAGGTTTTTGATATGTTTGGGTCATATCCAAGGGATATATCAAAGCTATATAGAAATTATGTGCATGGTATGAATATAGATTGTGCTTATTATGCATGCGGCGAAAATGATACAGCGGTTGTATTTGCCAATTTCGCTATATCTCACGATGTCATTCTTAAGATTATAGAAATATTAAAAGAGAACAAGACTGAGAGAATTATTGTAGTTGAGAATAGTCAGCATGTGGCGGCATACCCATTAGATTTGTTGGCTGATGATTTATTTAAAGCTGGGGCGGATTGTATAATTTGTGGCGATCCTGACGATGTTATAGTTGATGCTATAGAGGGGCGTTTAGATAAAATCGGTAGATATCAAGCGGTTGATATGTATATGCCAGATTGGGATGGGTTTCCAATAGAAAATTATTGGGCATTACCTTGGGCTCATGCACCAAAAACAAATGATAAATATATGCCTCTTACAATGTCTAGGGGATGTCCGGGGGTGTGTAAGTTTTGTACAAATCCATATTTGAATAATAGTTCTTGGAGGGCTGGTTCGATTATGGTTGTTTTTGATTATATACAAAAATGGTATTATAGGGGTGTTAAAGAGTTTCATATTGAGGATTTAAATCCAACAGTAGATAAGCAGAGAATATTAGACCTATGTGATATGATAATAAAAAATAGAATGAATTTAGATCTAAAGATTGCGTCTGGTACAAAGTTAGAGACTATTGATTTTGAGATGCTAACAAAGATGCACGAGGCTGGGTTTTCTTATATAAGTTTTAGTCCAGAGTCTGGGTCTAGGAGAGTATTGAAAAATATGGGCAAGTCGTTTAATAAATGGCATGCTAGGACTATGACGCGGTTTATACATAATAGCTTAAATTCTGATATTATAACACAGGCATGTTTTGTTTTGGGGTATCCAAAAGAGAGTGGTTGTGATATTGAGCTTACTATGAGATATATAAAGGAGTTGGCTGATGATGGTTTAGATGAGGTGGCGATTTTTAATTGGGTGCCAATTCCCGGGGCTGTAGCGGCAAAAGGATATAATATAGATACTAATAAAATATCATTTAGTTCAGATTGGAGAGAATATAATGAGAGGCTTTCTAAGATGAGGATGGAAATGGTAATGGTGTTTGTTGTAAGGAAGTTGCTCAAGGATCCGATGTGGATTTTTAGGTTTAGAAAGACAAAAACATACATGACTATAAAAAGGATAATATTGACGAAATTTGACGTTATTAGGGGGTTTACATCACTTCCAAAAACGACAACTATTTAAAGGTGTATTACCTAATATATATAGTAACAATGAAAGTAAATAAGATTGGTATAATTATTGGATTGTTGATTGTTTGTTCTATGTTTGCGTTTATTTTGAATATAGATTCGGAAGTTATGTGCGAATCTCCGAAGTTATCAGATACAGTAACTTATGTTAATATTAGCAATGTTATTATTGTTGATGATTATGAGATATGTAGGTGGGTTAATGATAATGAGTACAAAGAGAATAAAATTAAGATTATAATGGAGAATGTGTTTTAAATGAATAAAATAGAAGTATTTATAATTGGAATTATTGTTGTAGGTATGTTGCTTTTGTGTCATGGTAATATGGCAAATAAAGATGTAGAGTCTGTACCAATTGATATTGATATGTCTGGGGCAGTCATAATCTATGATTCATCTATAACTTTTGTACTTGTAAGCGAAGATAATGATGTTAAGAATCTACCAAAACAGAAAGATAGTTTTGATATTATCGGGGCTTTAAAAGGTAAAATTGGTAGTGATAAATCAGATTATAAAGGCAAATTTTCTAATCCTGTGTTTGTAACACCAGATCCACGACATGCTGGTGTACTTGATGATATTATTAAAGTTAAACAAAGATGAATAAGTGCAATAATTGTGGTGGTTGGGATTTTGAACCATTTTTGCAGTTACCCGTGGCTGGAACTACAGATGAATATCAAGCGTCGGCGTTTAGGGCCAATGGCGAGAAATTAGTTAAATGTAAGAATTGTGGGCTGGTGTTTATTCATCCATTACCACACGATGGTGCTGAGATAGTGGATGGTTATTCTAATGCTGTAGATCATGAGTATGTTTCTCAGATAGATTATAGGATAAAGACGTTTGAGAAGTGTATGGATGCTGTTGAGAAGGTTACAGGTCTTTCTAAAGGGCGGATTTTAGATTTAGGGGCTGCTGCTGGAGCTTTTGTAAAGGTTGCTAAGGATTGCGGTTGGGATGCTAGTGGTGTTGAACCATGTGGGTTTTTAGTTAGATGGGCTATGGAGAAGCTTGATCTTGAAAATATGTATATTGGTACTTTAGAGACTGCTGATGTTTCTGGGTCGTTTGATATAATAACTATGTGGGATGTCTTAGAGCATGTTCCAGATCCTTCTAACACCATTTATATGGCTAAGAAATTGTTGAAGGATGGTGGTTATATTGTTACGAATTTACCGGATATAAGTGCGGTTTTACCTAGGTTAATGGGGTCTAGATGGCCTTTCTATGCGAGCTGTCATTTGTACTATTATACACCAGAAACCATAGATTATTTGATGGAAAAGCATGGTTTCGAGAGAGTTTATAAAGCTCCACATTGGCAAGAGTTGTCTTTGGGATATCTAGCTTATAGGTTTGAACAATTCAGTAAGACAGTATCCACCATTATGGTTAAGATAACCAACATGCTGGGTATTTCAGAGTGGCCTATTAAATATAATATTGGGCAAACTTTGTTTGTTTATAAGAAGGCAAAATAATATGACTGATAATGGAATACATGTAAGAGATGTGTTAATGCTTGTTCTTATAGTTGTAGCATTTAGTATAGTTATTATGATTTTGATGAAAGCATCAAGAACCGATGTAGTTGAAAATAGTATGAATGGGTTTTGCGATACAGTATGTAAGAGTGCTTTAGATAAAGATGGATATTATAGAAATGATAGATTAGATTACAATGACTGTTTTTGCAATGATGTTAATGGCGATATAAAAATTAATCTTTCAAATTTAGAATTTAAATGAATGGTTTCTTGAGGAAATAGAAAAATAGAATGAGCGAGAAGGTTATCATATTAGGCGGCGGTTTGCAGGGAATGGTCGTAGGGGAGCGTTTGCAGTCAAATGGATTTGATGTAACTATTGTAGAGAAAAGCAATGCGTTGGGTGGTATGTGTAGAACTAAAATTCGTTATACAGATGCTGGAAACAATTTGTATGATCTTGGTCCACATAAATTTGCTACTAGACAATCGATTGCTGAAAGATATTATTTTGATATGGTTTATAGATCAAATAAAGTTGATATTTTAAGCCATATTTATCTTAATGGGAAGTGGCTTAGTTATCCAGTTAAAATATTTGAGATATTAAAGGCGTTTCCATATCATGGTGTAAGATGTGGTATTGATTTTACGCTGGCACATTTAAAAAATGATGGAGAAACGTATGAGTCTTATATAAAAAGTAGAATGGGTTCTCATACTTATGATTTTGTGTTTAAGGACTTCGCGTCTAAGATTTGGGGAGGTGGTCCTGGGTTTTTAGACAGTGAGTTGGCAAGAACAAGAGTTGTTACGCCTACGATACTTGATATTATTTCTGGGATTATATTTGGAGATAAAACCACTTTTAAGAGTTTTTATTATCCAATATTTGGTATGGGGGACTTTTTAAGAGAGATAGAGGAAAAATTTGATCATGGTGATGGTAAGGTTCTTCTTAATTCTACTCTAAAGTTGTATGATGGTAAGAAGGCTATTATTACTACTCAAGATGGTGTAAAAGAATTTGATGATCCTATAATAATTTCTACTATAAAACCAAGGGATTTAATTATTCCAATGGGGTTGGGAGATTCTGCAAATCATTTATTTTATAGAGATATTCATTTGTTTTATTATTTAGTTTCATCTGGATATGTTAAGGATACGTGGGATTTTTTTCCTTCAAAGGATGTTGTATTTAATAGGGTAAGTAGGAATTTTAGTCCACATATGACCGACGATGGATATGATATTGTTTGTGTTGAGGTTACAACCGATGAGGGTATAAAAGTTGATACTGATAAAGTGTTTAACGATTTTACTAAG
>Ga0075116_10001492_pt1 | contig 10697 bp, 17 predicted proteins | sample AntAceMetag02UKC_FD_69786 | JGI IMG/M metagenome (GOLD analysis project Ga0075116, IMG submission 69786) | Saline lake microbial communities from Ace Lake, Antarctica- Antarctic Ace Lake Metagenome 02UKC | ecosystem: Environmental > Aquatic > Non-marine Saline and Alkaline > Saline | place...
ACGGCCAAATCAGTGGATAGAGCATCTCTGGCATCCAAGACGAGGGTGTCAGCGGTGTTATCGACAATTCTGGCCACTTGTCCTACTCCCGTGCCTGCATCGACATAGACATATCCGTTGGCAAATGCACCTGCTGTCCATCCGCCTGTCGAATAGGTGATGTAGATTACACGGCCTTCCGAATCGGCTGAACTCGATACGAGGTCAACTGAAGTGACTGCGTCAGGCACTGCGACTGAGCCTTTAGCCAAGGCACTTTGTGCCTGAACATAGACCCACTCTCGACCGTCAGGTGTGGTAGCCCGTTGGCCTGGTGTGATGCTGCCCTGAGATGTCGTGGTCTCTAGGACAGACTGGAACGATATTGCGTTCATATTTCTGTTTCGTTAATTAACTTAAGTTCGGAAGATTTCACCTGAAATCAGTCCTGCACCGACACCAATAGAGAACTCACCATAGTTGCCTGCCATAAAGACAGTGGTAGGGACGAGTTCATCTCCAGCAGCGCCGAAGGTTCGTTCAGTTCCACCTTCAGCAGTTGAAGTTGCGAAAGTGTTGCCTGACAATATACCGACACATCCAGTAAGGGCCATACACTGTGCATTAGTTCCTGAACCGACTGCTGGTACTGCGGTAAAGACATTATTTCTGATAATGACTCCATTCATTCCAGAACCTCCAGCGAGATAAAGGTTACAGTCAACGGAAGCGGCAGGACCTGAGAAGATATTATCTTCGATGATGACATCTTGTGGGACGGTGTTTGAAGTTCCAGGCAATACGATGTCTCCTACGTTCTTATAGAAGCGATTGCCGACGATTCTTACCTGCGAAGAGTTACCTGTTGACGACCAGTTAATAGCACCACCTGTTGCTGCATTAGTCGCTGTGGTTCCCTTACAGTTCTTGAAGTGACAACCAGCGATGGTTGTTCCCCAAGCGGCCTTGGTTGAATAATCGTCGTCCAGGAGGATTCCACCACCTGTATTTCCTGCTCCATTGAAGCCTAAGTTTGCGATAAGACAACCAGGGGCACGAACTCTAAGAATGTGCTGGGTTGTAGTTGTACCGTCCTTAAGCTGAGGTAAGCCACCTTGAGTCAAACCTCTTGAAACTCCGATAATCGACAGACCTGGCTTAGAGAAAGGAATCGTTAGATTCTCCTCATAGCTAGTAGGGTCGCCTGTTGCGTCAGTGATGGTCTTAGAAAACACCATAATCGTATCGTAGGCTGCTGCAATACTGATGCCCTGTGCGATTGTCTTTACAGCAACATCTACTGATAGACCGTCGTTGTTGTCGTTACCGTTTGTTCCGTCAACGAAGACCAACTGTCCGTCCTTACGGGGTAACGGTGCTCCGCTACCTGCGTCAAGTATTTCGTCTGGGTAAACCTTGTGTCCGTACTTGACACCAGACAAAAGGCTTTTTAGATTCTTTGGCATATTTACTTGTATTTCTCCCTCTCTCGTGGATTAACCCGAGGTGAAGGGCAAAATATGGTTACTGTTAGTTTAGCTGAGTCCCAACATTTGCCCTTGAAGACGTGGATTTTCGGAGATGAAGTTACCGACATATAGCAGATAACCGACTTCGGCCAACTGGTCGACCGGTGACATCAGGGTGCGGAACTGGAAACCTCTGGTTGAAGGCACGTTGCCGACTGTACCTTTAGGGGTTTCGTCGTTACCGGAACGTTTGAAGTTCAGTGTCTCGTACTTGTTTCCTTTAGCGTCGGACTTGAGGCTGATTCCCTTAAATCCGAAAGCGTTGGTGTTCAGCATGAACATCTTTCCTGATGGACAGGAATCGTCCTTTACGACTGGTGTACCTCGGAAAAACAGGACATTAAAACCCTGATTCGCTCCAGACTGCGGAGCCATTGAGGGAACCATGCCGAAAGCGTTCATTCGGGGATAGCCTGAAGTGGTGTAGTTATTACGGGTGGTAGGAGTCAATAAAGTCTCATACTTGCTCCATAATGACTTGGTGGTTGCGATGATGTCCGGCATTTCCATGCCTGTCTCAACTGAATCATAAGCTGTTGCCATCTTATTCAGGGTCAAGGCACCTGCACTGGCGAGGTAATAACCGTTGATTGAAGAATAAGTAGCACGAGCCAGTCCGCCATAAGTGGCGTAGTTGGTAGAATCATCAGCAGCGTTAGCCAGGGAATCGAAGACGTTGCCGACTCCTGTTCCTGTGTAGAGCTGTGTCGCCAAAGCTGTGGCTATGGACTTGGCCTGACTGTCGAACTCGATGTCGAACAGGTTGATTATTCGTTCGTCACCTGAGTTCAGGGTGGTTTCGAGGTCAGCAACGACTACAGGCTTGTAGATTTGCTTAGGCTCGAAGCTCATGGTGACTCTTGTGTTCTGGCGATCGGAATCGAGACGGTCTGCGATACCTGTGACTCCGCCGTTGGTGGAATCCTGGTAACGGATAGGGAACTCATACTTGGTTCCTGTAGTCCATTCCTTCGCGTTCTGCAACAGCGTCATCAGTAGGGGAGAGCCCTTGCTGATGGTGTCGTAGCATTTGGGGATGATTTTCGTTCGGGTAACCGTGGTTACCGCTGACGAGAATGTTGCCATAAAATTATTTTAGTCTGCGCAGCGCTTCCTGTGGGGTTTCGTCCAGTGACATCAGGTATTCCTGATGGGTCATTCCTTCACCTGAAGATTGTGTCCCGTCATTTATGGGAGCCGTAGTCTCTCGGTTCCTCATGTTCTCCACTGCCTTCTGTTCGGTTCTCTTTACCGCAAGGTTCATGTCCTTCATGTTCGTGAAGGCTCCCTTGAGGTCAGAGAATCCGTACTTTGTGGCATGGGCGAACAGGAAGTTCTCGTTGAGGTCGGGTTCCATCTTCCTGATTTCCTCAAGTTGGGAATTGGTCTGGGTCTCCAGATCCTGTCTGGCCGACTGTTCGGCCGTCTTCTGCTGTTCCGATTCCCATTTGAGGTTCTGCTTCACCACGTCAACCACGTCCTTCATCGTCTGTGGCTGATAGTTCGGGTCTTCCCACGGATGTTGCGCATCCGGTTTGTTAGGTTCCTCTGTGGCCTGTGGTTTTTTCAGGCCAGCTAGCTCCTGTGACTTTCGGGTGAACTCCGAGTTGAGCTTAAGGTATTCTTCCTTGACCTCATCTCCGGTGAGTTTCCTTCCGTCAGGCAGCTCGTAAGTTTCTGTCTGTGTTTCCGCAGCTTCAGGTTGGACTTCCGCAGTCTCCTCCGCTGGAGTTTCTTCGGTCACTTCGGGGGTGACCTCTTCAGTAGTCTCTTGGACTTCCGTTTCTTCTTCCATATCTCATTGACTGCTTCGTTCGGGTTGGCCTTACGGCTCCTTCACTTGGCTTGGTCGGTTAAGTTTTATTGCTGCAATTCTTCGGGTGGGGCTATCTCAGGCGGTGGAGGCTCTACTCCAGTGGCGGCGAACGGGTCGGCCCGGAATGCCGTGAACCTCATCGCAAGTCCCTTGGGGTCTTCGTATCCGAGTTGCTCGAAATAGTCGTTGGGTGCCAATCTGTCCTTATCCGACTGTGCCCTCTCGAACATGAACTTCCTGTCTTCAGGCAGTGTCTTTCCTGGTATTACCCTGATTTCCGCTCCTTCAGCCAAGTCGTTCCTGTGAAGCTCCATAGTCTCTGAAGCCCCTTGAGGGCCGAACATCTTGGCGTAATGGGTTTCCGTGTAGTTCACCTTGGCGAGCTGGTACATCCAGTTGAACATTTCCCTTGAGACGTAATCCACGACCTGAACCATCTCGTTGAGGTTGAGGTATGACTGCTCTATTAGCGCAAGTCGTCCGGCCTTTGTCTCTGAGCCTTCCCTCTCTCCCCTGAATGCGGATGAGGCGGCCATTATGTTGTCAATCTCTGAGCGGGAATCTACCATGTCCTCATATACGAAGTTCGGCAGTGGGGTTCCTGTCTCCCTCTGAACTCCTGTAACCACTCCCTTGCCCCAGATGAGACCTTCTGCGTCATATCCTATCTTCCTGGCCTCCGCTTGGGTCATTACGCTCGAATCAACCTTGGTGATGCCGTTTACCATCCTCGCATTGTCGTCTATCTGCCTCTTACGGCGGTCTATGGACTCCTGGAGAGGTATTGCCTGCTCTATGAACGATGTGCGTCCTATGGGGCGTTTCTCGTCATTCAGTACAGTCGCGAATATGTAAGGTTTTCTTGGCCTGTCGAAGTGGTTGAACATGAAAGAGCTGATTCCCTGAGCTTCCCTCTCCTCTTCTGGGACTTCCTTCAGTTCCTCGCTCTCGGCTTCAGCACCCTTCCAGAACTCCTTGCCCAGTTCGGCCTTGTCGTCCGCAAGTTTAAGGTCATTTTCCTGAGACAGTAGTATTCCGTCCCAATCCCAGAACGGGTTCTTTCTCCTGTCCAGCACTATGTTTCCGAAAGTAACGGCTCTCCAGTCACCTATCCACGATTCCCGATAGCTCACCTCTGGGTTCTTGACCATGGCGTCTTCCTCGCTGAGTCCCTTCTTCTTCAGTATCTCCTCCTTCTTTTCTGGGAAGCGGGCAATCAGTCCGAGAATCCCGCAATCGATGTCCTCTATGGCGAACTCGCTCTCCTTCTCGTTGGAGGATTTGGGGGAGAACCTCACCTTGCGGGGATCAACTGCCTTTACGTTGAAGTCGTTTATTTCGCTGTCCCAGAAGGGCTTCATCACTATCAGACGGCAAAAATACAGGAACCTCAGTCCGCGCCTGAACTCTCCCTTTACGTCTATGTCGTCATACCTTTGGGACAGGTAACGCTCCATTGTCCTTGAAATCTTCTTCGACTCCTCCATCTCCCTTGTTGGAAGTACGTTAGGCTTGGGCGGGTTGGCTATCAGTGTGTTGATTACCGACTCCATGTCCCTGAATATCCTGTTTGCCCTCACCTTGTGGGACTTGGCCGAAACTCTCTGGAGGTGCGATGGAACACGGTCAGGGTCACAGTCATAGTGAATCGTATTGGTGTCGTATACTGTCTTTACCGTATCCCAAACTGAAGAGGCCGACTCGAATCGGCTCTTGATGACCTCGATAAGCTGTCTATCATCTAGCTTTGATATGTCCATATAAACGAAAAAGAGGGCGGAAACGTTACGCATAAAGCGTTCGTTCCCGTCCCTCGGATTGGGCTTAAGATTGCCGTCCCTTGGATTGGGGTCTTTTAATTAGGTTTAATATAGCAGTAAAACGGGCAAAAGTCAAATAATGTCATGTCTCTCGACCTTCCTTATGTTTCCCTCATGGTCGAAATGCACTATCCCCTGTCCGTTCCTTATCTCGAAGAGTCCCTTGGCCTCAAGTTGCCTGAACATGATGAAGCTCTTGGCTTCGGAGTCGGTAAGTTCGATTATTGTCAGGTCATTCATTTCTTTCTCGATATTTGAAGTATTCGTCTAGGTTAAGCTCAAACCCTTCCTGTCCCATTACTATCGGCTCAGGTGGCTTCTCGAAGTCCTCTATCAGTACCGCATTGCCGTCAAAGCCCATTCTGGCCAGCTCATAGAACATCAGTGCGAAGAAGAGATGGTCTTCCCCTGTCCTCGACTCCCAGACATACCGCTCTATTCCCTGCCTGTTGACTTCCTTTATCTTACGGAGGTCAAGGCAGTGCTTGAGGAACATTCGGTACATCGCATCAGCGGGGAGGTGAAAGGGTATCTCTCCCTGCTGTAGCCTAGATACCGTCCAATCAATCAGCCTGTTCCTGTCTGCCTTGATGATACCCTGCTCCTCTTTCTCCCCGAACCTGACTATCCTGTTGCTCTCCTTGTCAGTCCCTCCGAGGTAGCACATGGAGAACTTACGGTTCTGGCTTACGTAAGCCCTGCTGATCTCATTCTCAGGCATGGCGTCTATTACGCTGAACGGGTCATACATCTTAACTAGGTCATCAAGCTCAGTCCAGTTTGCGAACCTACCTACCTTGACCACTCCATTCTCTGAACCCAGGACATAATGCTTGAAGTTCCCCACGTCCACTCCAAGATACCATTTGCCTGTCTCTAGGGTCTTGGGAGTCCATGCGTCAATGAGCAGTGTTCTGGTTATCGCCAGTACGGATGGGGTGTAAGGCTCCCCTAAAACGAAGTTGTGAAAGTATTCCTCAGACTTCTCCGAGTCCCTTATCACTTCCTCTGCGGTTATCCAGCAGCAGATGAGATGGGAGAGATGATAGCCTGAAATCTTCGATTCGGGATTGGTCGCTATCCACCTTCCGGTTCTTCTGGTCTCGTCGGGGAGTGTCGCATCGCAGTCCAGACATACATATCTCTTGCCTGGAATATCTACATTGTCAGGCCATGTCATCATCTGTTCCAGTTTGCACTCTGGACAGGTAACGTGCCATTCCTTCCTGTCACTCAGTTTCCACTCTTCCTCTATCTCATCACCGTCAGTTGATGGATTTGAGAACAGCCAGCGTCCCTTAAACTTGGAGCCCTTAGTCCTAGACCTCATTGTCTCCATCGTAACCCTGTCTGACCTGCTGGCCTCATCATGTATCACCACATCAGCTGTAGTTGATATTCCTGCTGTCTTGCTCACTGTTCCCTTGAAGTGAACGAAGTTTCCGTCTATCTCCTTCCTCTCCACCGAATCAGAGTTGAGTCCGTCGAACACATGCCGGTTGTTCACTATCATCGGGTTAATCTTTGACTGTACGAACTCCTTGGTGTCCGAATCGGTTGGGAAGGTATATATGCAGGACATTCCGTAATGCTTGATTGCGTAAAGTACCTTTAAGGTGAAGTTGACCGACTTTCCTATCTGCGCCGCTCCCTTGATTACTATATTGGGGTTCCAATCTGACAGTACGTCAAGCCAGAATAGCCTGTCATGGTAGGACAACAGCTCTCCCTTCTCGCTCTTTATTCCGTTAGAGCTTATCCATGAGAGGATTGATAGGTTGTTTATCCCCTTCTTCTTAGCCATTCGTCTCTTTCGTTAGCTTCTCCTTCTTTATCTCTTTTCTGTCTTGCCTTCCAGCCCCATACGCTCTCGAATCTCGGATCGCCTGGCTGGAGCAGATCATCACCTGCAATAGCTCTCTGCTCCTTTACAGTCCTTGAGAGGTCAAAGTAAGGGTCTGTCATCCTGTCGGTTATTCTCCTTATGCAGAGATGGCCCTTTGGACACTTAGCCTCATACTTGGCTACTTGGTAAGTCTCTATCACTTGCTTATGTCCCAGAGCATTGAAGTCTCTATTGCATTCAGTGCAGAAGAAGCCCGTAACCTTTGAGCTAGGGGCTTCGTCAATCGTCCTCTGCCTTTCGGTATCCCTCTCTTTCCTGTATCTGTCGTATTCCCTCTTCTCGGCATTGGAGTCTATTATGTCGTTTAGCTTCTCTATCTTATTCACCTGATATGAGTTTACCCAGTTTCTTTCTTATTCCCTTGAGTCCTGATTGTTCTGACTCTATCTCCTCTAAGGCTTCTTCCTCAGTATAGTCATTGATAAGTTTAGCCTTTCCGTCTCCGATTGGTTCAACAAACTCAGGGGCTTTAGACTTTCTGACTGACTCAAGCAACTTGTTCAAGTCAGCTTCGGTCAAGTTCGAGCAATCGGCTAATCCTAACTTGGCTCTTCTTCTCATCTCTCGCCACTCCTTAATCTTCCTCATACGTTCTCTCTCATCTCCTTTGCTATCTCATCGTCAAGCTCTTGTATCTTCTTGGAGATAGTTGGGTTAGTGATCATATTTAAAGTTGCCTTGAGTTCGTTATCATTGCTAGTAACATCAGTCTTGTCTCTGTAATTATGTTTGGCTGCTAAAATTCTATTAACTACAGCAGGATTAAGTCTTCCAGCTCCTCCTTCTTCTACTAAACATGCCTCCTGTAAATTCCCTATATGCACATAAGCGTCCGTAAACCTTTTCCTTAAGTTAGCCTTTTTCTCATCATCTCCAGCAGAAGGTTTCATCCATTCATGTAGAGTTGACTTAGCTATTCTACAGTTAATCGCTAGTCTTGCGATGTTAGGAAGTCTTGGTGCTGTCTGTTGCCATCTTGTGTCTCCTTCCTTATCAAGTCCTTGTCTTACCATTATTTCCTTTAGACCTTGTTCACAATCAGAAACATATAGTTCAGCAAGATTTACGGTTTCTTCCGTTAGCTTTGTTGGTCTTCCTCCTAAGTTCTTCTTGGCCATATTGTTTAGTTGAAATGAGTACCGTAGTTCTCTCCCAGTTTCCTTGGTGTGCTGTTAGTGTAAATCCTCTCTGCTTCCTTAAGACATTCTTCCTTGTTGCAGATGTGCTTTCCTCCCCAGTATCTTGATGGTTTGTTCTTCTTGCAGATTGAGCAGGTCATTTGTTTTGTCTGTTACTCCCTGAAGAGGTAGTGATGATGTTTTGAACCCCTCTCCTCGTCTAGGATATTCCAGTTATCAACCGGGAGAGGTTCTGGGACTTGCGACCCTCGTATACTTGGGAACGTTGATGAGTCCATTCTTGCAACACCACTTTTTACGGTGTACTCAATCTCACTAACTCTTCGGGAAGGGTGTGGCAGGAGTGTCGAGCCCTAGAGCAAGACCGCTTACCACACCTCCCTTAGTATTTTAAGCCTTTAAGTAAATTACTCGGCTTTCTCTTCTGCCTCTGGAGCTACTTCAGCTTCAGGAGCGACTTCTTCCGCTACTTCTTCCTTTACCTCCTCTTTTACTTCTTCTGACATAACTTTCTTGTTAATTTTCCTTAAATAAATACAAAAAACCACCGCTAGGTCTTAATCTAAGGCGGTGATCCCGTGGCTCGTCGGTTTTAAGTCCAACTGAACCATATCTCTTTTGTTACTTATCTGAGTATAGCACAGATAACCTCAGAAGTAAATAGTTTATTTCTTTTCTTCATTCTCTACTACCTGGAATACGCGGTTAGTCACCAGGTTGCAGTTGTGCTTCAGGAGTACGGCGTCGATCTCCTGAGCGCACTGCTGGCACTTGTTAAGCTCTTCCTCTTTGGTCTCTTTCTCTTTCTCTGACATATTCGTTCTGTTACTTAGTTAAAGTTATTTTATACTGATACCCATTCTCCATGAAACCGTAAGAGTTGGAATGGTTGCATCCTCCGCATTTGTAGCTTCCGAAAGCCCCGTCAAGGTCAGGCTTGCCTTTGCACTTCTCGCATACTCTCCGGTAAATCTGTGCTTTGGATAGGGGTTTGAAATCAGTGTCCTCCATGACTTATTCCCTTAATGTTGGTTAGCTCCTGCTTCAGCTTGGATACTTCTTTGGCTAGGGTAAGGATTAACTGAAGTTCATGACTTGTTATGTCTCTTTCGGATATAGTTCTGATAACTTCTTCTGCTGTCTTTTCCATAAGCTACTTCTCCTTAAAAACTTGTCCCCTATCGTTCAATACTGAATCAAACACTATCTTTCCGCACTTCTGACAATAGATAACAATTCTTTGCTGTATTTTTATAAGGCAATGGTCGTAAGTTCCCCTCATTTTGACATTACTTAGAACATCCTTGAATATGTGTTCGCATTTTTCATCTTCCATACTTACTAGATTAGTTTATTAGACTGAGAGAAAGTATTGTTCTCATATTTTGCATTAGCCAATTCTTAAAAACACTCCATATCAATCTCTCCTTTAGTCGATACATAGGCACAAATTGTCTTACCTATCTCTAATCTACCGAATCTCACTAATTGTACTCCATCATGAAACGAATCATAGCCTAGAATCTTCATCGGCTTACTTCTGCTTATAATTGGCTGTTCTGGCTCAACTCGATAGGTCAATATTACTATCTGTAAAATAACAATAATCACCAATAAGATTATTGTCGGTAAAACGTATTTATTATCATTCATACACTCAGTAGGTTTTGTACTATTTCCCTTGAATATGTCTGTACGTCCTTTCCAATACTTACCATACCGGCCTTCCAGAACGCACCTCCGAACTTCTGTAGCTTGCTTGTGTCAGGGAATGTCATCGGAGGGAGGGAGAGTCCTACATATCCGTACAGCTTGTCGTCAGGCTTTCCGTAACGCTTTGTCATGAGACACTTCTCACCGAAGGCAGGGTCCATTATCCAGAAGTCCACAACCTCGTCACCGTCCAGAATATAGTCATAGGCGAGTACGGCATGGTCTGCTATCCCGTCGTTCTTCAGGAGGTCAACGGTAAGGACTACAGGGCTTCCTAAGTCCATGTATCTTCGGACTCGGTTGATTGCCACTCGGACTTCCATCTCCATTCCGTTCTGTCGGGGATCTAAATCGGTGTATTGCCTTTCAATGAATACAGCCTTTTTCTCCGTGGCTCTCTCTACCCCGTACCAGTTGACCATTCCCTCAGTGTTTATGCCGTCTGTTTCCCTAAGTTTAGCATAAAAAGTGTCTGGAGTAAAGCCGAAGAACGGGTTAAGCGCTGCAGAAAGTGAGGTGATGAAGCACCCGTCAGAGGCCAGAGTCCAGTGCTTTCCGTCCACCAGTTTCAGGTTCCCCCATCTTGGGTCGCCTTGCTTGAATGTTGGTATATTTATCATACTCATCTCTCGTTATACGGCTCCTGACACTCATGACAGCAATCTCTTTTGTTTCCCTGTCCGTCATCGAGTTGAGTTGGATAAGTGTCCTTGTCGCAGTTGGAGCAAAATTTTAAGGCTTTCATCTCTTAAGTTTGTTTGTCTTCTTTTTTAATTTAGCTGTTTTCTTTATGTA
>Ga0075116_10001494_pt1 | contig 10690 bp, 15 predicted proteins | sample AntAceMetag02UKC_FD_69786 | JGI IMG/M metagenome (GOLD analysis project Ga0075116, IMG submission 69786) | Saline lake microbial communities from Ace Lake, Antarctica- Antarctic Ace Lake Metagenome 02UKC | ecosystem: Environmental > Aquatic > Non-marine Saline and Alkaline > Saline | place...
ACAACCACTCAATCAATTCCTAATAATACCACTACTAAGGTGACTTGGCAAACAGAAGAATATGACAAAGGTAGTGATTTTGATCTAGCAAATGATAAATTTATAGCTCCAGTTGATGGTATATATCATTTTAATGCTGCCGTTAATTGGGGGGCGAATGCTTGGTCGGCTACCCAAAATTTAATGATGAATATTTATGTTAATGGTAGCATAGTTAAAAAGCTTTATCGTAATGAATTTGATGTTACTGATAACGCATATATATTGATGTGTGGTGGTGTTGATTTGGATTTATCAGCTAATGATTATGTTGAAATTTTTGTTTTTCAAAATAGAGGTAGTGCATTAACTATTTATGATTACGCTACTGCTGGTGAAGTCACATGGTTTAGTGGACATAGAGTTTGTTAGTATCAGTTGATTTAAGGGTGAACACTAGGACTTAAAAAAAATGAAAGGTAAATTCGTTAAGGAACCATTCTGTAAACATCAAGGAAAAGATTATGAGTGCGAGCACTTAATAGTTAAACTAGAGCACGTCTTCAAGAAGAATAAATTATACTGTCCGCTTGACACTAGTGGTTTATACCTTGTTGAGTCACTGGTTAAGGATGGGATTTACACACTAAGGCATCGTTCTTGCCGGTTATACGAAGCGGTTAAGGGATTGAATAAATACTTTGTTTTAACACTTGATAAACATTTAGTATTCCCATTGGATAAGTATGTCTTAAAGGAGAAAGAGAATGCTTACTTGTTATCTTATAAGGAGCGTTTATTAATTGATGGTGATGAAATAAAACTATTTGAGGAATGAAAAGGTTTATATAAACCTATTTTCTACTAAAAAACTAATGAACAAACAAGAACTTAATAAAAAGATTAATGAATTAAAGATTATTGGCTTTGACTCGATGGACCAGTTACAAGCGAGTAGGCAGCGAGTTGCTATGTTAGAGAAACAGTATAACCAAGTTATTGGTGAAATTGTTAGATTTGACAAAGAATTAAAGGATTTAGGAATGAAAAAGCCAATAGTTAAAAAAGTGGTAAAAAAATAAGATGGCAAAGAAGGAAATACCCCTAAGCAAGACTGAACGATTAATGCTCAGCGTTAAACGCGGCTTGATAACCGCTATAGCGTCTGGACTAACAATCGTCGGATTAGAGTTACTTGGCCTAGAGTTAAGTGCAGCAACAATGACAGCGATCGCAACAATGATGGTTACAGGTATTTGGAAGCTATTTAGGTCTAGTAAGTACACTAAGAAGGCTTGAGGATGGTTAGTAATAAATTGAAGGCACGGGCCACATTCAAACTACTTAAAGCTGGCTTGAAGAAACCAGAAGAATTAACAAAAGAAGAAAAAGACTTATTACGCATTTACTACCCGTTCATGTTTTAACATTAAATATATAAATTCTAGTTAACTTACATACTATATGTACTCAAAGATTAAATTACCTGGTTATGGTAACAAGACTGTTCGTTCTTGCGAGGCGTGCAACTTATTCGCTAGTTGTGAAGAGTTCAGGTACACTCGATCGGGTGATCGGATATGGATCTGCGCTAACTGCATGCGGTTCTGCGAACGGTTCGCTAAAGCTATTGCGCGGATCAGTGAAGAGAATAGTTTAAGTAAGAAAGGACTTATCGCTATTCTTCGTAACTGGCGCGACAAAAAACATGGCTTGGGCGATGCACTAGACAAATTTTGATGAAATGAGTAGTAGTAAATGGTTGGGGTATAAGTTATTACGCATAAGGATCAAGCTCCTGAGACTTGCGCAACATTATCTGCAAAATACAAGGTTCTCGTTCATTTTAAGGCTGTTTACTTGGTTGTTTAGAGGGTTTTAGGATTGCTTGCTTAGATTCATCGTAAGTTTTAGCGTTTTTCTTACAATAATTACTAAACTTACACCATTTACAGCGCCAATTATGGTCTGGATCATACGTGCAATCAGGCAAAGTATCCTCGTCGAGGCATTTTTGCACTCCAAGAAACAAGTTTTTTACCTCTTCAACTATTTTTTCATCTTTTTCAAAGTTGTGCTCAGTAATACCCCCATCTGTTTTGTTCCAATAAATGAGGCAGCCATGTTTTAAGCCCATTAACGCTAAGTAAGTGTTGACTTGTTTTAAGTGATCATCTTTTGGTTTAGCATTAACGTAACTCATCCCACGATCAGAGATGGTTTTATAATCAACAACTATCACTCTCTTATTCTTTTCATCGAAGATTAAGCTGTCAACGTAGCCAGCGAACGGTAATCCCTGCCAGGTAGTGTCAATTCTATATTCGGCGGCTATTTGATTCTTAACAATTGATTGAAGATACTCGTGTGTCATTGTGCCAATAGCAAAAATGGAAAGTTCACGCGCAGTGTATGGTTTTTTGGGGAATCCCCTCCATTCATAGAATAATTCCCTCTTACACTTCGCTGAATCCGTCGGGCTATAATGCCTTTTGCCAACGTGTTTCTTAGCTTCCTCAATGTTAGCTTCTTTTATCCCTGCTATTATTAAGTCTTTAACAACACCCATAATAAACAATAGTATTAAGTAGTATTTAAGTGTTTACTCATATAGTTTTAATTCAGGCGATAAACTACTTAGTTTACCATTGTTAATCGAGTATTTAACTATCCAACCAGCAATATTAGTCTCTAACCCACGATGCTTAGTGAAAGTATTCTCTCCTTGCCACGCGCCACACTCAAACACGTGAACTCCTTGCACAACCATATACATTAATGAGTGAGCATGACCAAGACATAAAATGTCAGGAAAATCAATAGGTTTTAGTTCACGTAAGTATTTTTGCGCGCGATAACTATTACCACTCCAACAAGTCTTGCCATTACGCATAACCATTATTCGATGATTAGGCACGTTAACACAGTAAACTTTACCGTCATATTTTATCTCTTCAGGTTCAAGGCAGATAGCTGGTTCGATACTATGTGTATGTCCCACACAAACACACCAAACACGTTTACTTTCACCAAGTTTAGTAATATATGGTTTAGCAGTATAAGTACAAGCCTTACCAATTTTTAATAATAATTCCATCACATCATCCCTTAATTGATTACTGATTGTATGATACACCCCCATTTTACCATTTTTAAGATAATGACCATCACCATAAAATAATGTTTTTAAGAATATCTTGATTAATTCAGGCCTTAATTCTTTAACAAATGCAGGTACTTTTTTGTTATTTGCCCCTTTTCCACAGTTTTTATCTAACCATAATTTTAATCGCTTATTATTACCACAAAATTTGTCGCCCGTTCTTGAAACTGTTAAATCAATATCAAGCATTGAATTAATTATTGACTTAAAATTATGTTCTTTCGTTTGAGAAATAAATATTCTTCCTGGTTCTACTGTATGCCCTTCAGCAATGAACCAACCTAGAAATCTTAAGAACGCTTTAGCATTAGTTATCTCAAAAGGTTTGGTATTGTATGTGCTTCCTTTTATTGCTGGTAAAGTTATATCTTCCCAATCAAAGCCTTCCCATTTAGCGTCTCGTTTAAGCCTAAACTTTTGACGTACAAAACCATTCTTTATTTCCTCAGCAGTCATAAACTTAAATTCTTGAGGGAGGTCTTTATTAGTCCAATGGCGATGTTTTTTAACCCAATGACGATGATTTGGTGTTGTTACTAAATCAAATGCTTGCCCATGAAGTCTTATTAAATTTCCTTTAAAATCATAAACCATGTGTTCTGTGGGCGTTTGCCATTCAAGAAAGCCATCATTACTTAATGTAGCCACTTCAATACCCTCTTTTAAATCTTTAAATAAAACCCAACCACTCCTGCTTAAAATATGGGTCTCAGCATCAAAACATTTTGAGTATGGATGTCCTGATAAGTGATTAAGTCTGGCTGTTAAACCGCTAGTTAATTTAACGTCAGCAAGATATTGACCAAGATACTTCCAACCAGGCTTACGCGCCTCTATTATAGGCCCTGGATCAAAGCTTTTAGCAAGGTTCTTTAAATCATGATTTCCTGTGATGAACATAGTCTCTTTGCCATTAGCTAGTGTTGGTAAGTTGTCGATAACATATTGTGCTTGGCCCATTTTAGTATGAATGCTTAAGTCGGCGTGCTGCGATCGATAAACGTCTACTCCAGTTATGATATCGCCCGCATTTAGTATGAATTCTACTCCAACGTCGTCACATTCATCATAGAATCGGTTGAAGTCAGTTTCATGGAATGCAGCGTCACCAACGTGTACGTCGCTAGTGATTCCCATTGAGTAATCCCCATCCTTTAGGTTTAGTGCATGTACGTTGGCTAGTGATGGTCCTACCTGTATGTAGAAGAATGGTTGGTACTTATCGTTTAAGTCTGATTTAACTGGCACGCCGCCAACCTTGAATTCATCCATGAAAGTCATGGCTTGTTTCTTAGTGATGCCTAAATCTTTTTTGATCATTGGGAAAGAACATGGTTTTTTAACTAATGCCCTTTTTAACTGCTCTTTTTTAGAAACCATCAATACATAACTAAGGAAGTGGTTATTTATGTACTTTACTATTTTTTTAGATGAACTCATCAACCAACGAAGCAGTAGTAGTTGATTTATACCACTTATCAGTGGTTATTAAGTTACCTTTATTTATGCGGTGTAATATCATATTACATACATGGTCATCTATTAAGTTGAAGGTTATGAACCCTTGCTGCCAATTAGCATTTGTTGTTTGACATAAGCAACCAGCTTCAACGCCAAATAATGTCTCCCGAGGGTTAGTGCTATACACTTGTGCTAACCGGTGAGTGTGATTCATTATTATGCTTGATTGCATCCCGTACATCGTGTTCTTGGCGCTATAACCACTATATTTACTGTAAGATGAACCGTTTAGTCGACTATCACCATGCATTATTAGTATATTGCCTAATTCGTACATCCCTCTTTGCGCACTCCAGTAATCCCTATCAGTTTCAACATACTCAAATCCTAGTTCATCTAGTTTTAATAACTGTTTAATGGATAATGATTCTAGGCCGAATAATGCTTCGTTACGCTGGACATATCTTTGTAAACGAGAACAATGATTTCCTTCAATGAATACTTTGATGCATTTTTTTGGTAAGATAGAAACTAAATCAGTTAATATCCTTAGCGATAAATTTATTTCATCTTTTAGTTTTTTGCTACGCTTTGGGTTGCGGACGAAATCACTTAGTGTATAGAAGTCAACGAAGTCGCCATTGATGAAGAAATAATCTGGCTGGTAATCAATTAAGAATCCTTTCAGCACTTCATAAGCTTTCATGTCAAGGAACGGTATGTGATAATCTCCGGTGATTATGACTTTTTGCCTTTTCTGTTTTCTTACCATTCCGTTTAATAATAGATAGGTTTACACTTAATATAGTTAATGATTAATAAAAAAATAATAAAATATTGTTGTTAATGTTTAATTTACATTAATTTATTCGTCTGGCTCGACTGGTTCTTCCGACGTCTGTTCATTACTAGCAACCTTGAAATCAGTTAATAGTTCTACTTTGTATTTAGTATCAGTTCCTTCGCCAGATTTTGTTACTCTAACGCCAACGCCAACTAGAATGCTTCCATTTTGGTTAGCGATATCTTCAAATTGTGTTCTTAACCCGTTTGCAGTAACACCAAATCGCCATTGTTTGCCATCTTTCTCAACTAAGAATTCTACTGGTACGCGGTCTGATCCTGGGAAAGGAGTCCCTTTCTTACCATCATCAAGGAAAACAAACTCGAGTACTTGTGGCCCCATTCTAGGGAATTTTAAGTAATTGCCAACTATTTCTTGATCATTTGCCCAATTATCAATTGTCATAAGTTCAGTCACCTCCGTGTATTTATAGTTAAGTATAAGTAAATTTTACTTTATATTACTTGTGGTAGCGTTATACTGTGTCCTATAAACAAAAGTTTACATATGTAAACTCTGGTTTACCCTCTACAATTATGTTTCCCTAATGTAAGGGGTAATTGATACACCTGAGGAGACTCGCCTTCGCTTGCAGCGTATAGTCATAAGTAAAATAGTTTTTGGTTTATTTCTTTTTAGGTTTACAAGGGCCTTTCTTTCTGCCTGTTCTTTGCCCTTTGCCCGCAGGGCCCGTGCGATCTCTATTCGGGATGTTACATCACCTCTTTGTGTTCAAAATTAAGGCAAGCTTCTTCTTCAGGGTTAACCTCTGATTCCATAGCGGTGCAAACCCCGTTATCGAAGTATTTACAATCTTTATGTTGATTCATAATGAATAATTATTCATAACCTATTTATATGTCTTTACCTTTCGATCACTTGGCTGGCTTCCATATCAGCAGTGCATAGTAGAGTTACTAGTGGAGTTTGTTTTACCGCTCTTTTATAATCGCTTGCGTCTGGCCAACCCATGTGAGTGCTTGGCGTTCTTGGCCCCATGTGCCACCTGATCGCTAGCATCTCTTCAGTTGTTAGTTCTAGCCCTAATTGTAGTACTATTGCTAGGCTTTTTGGCCCATGACCTAATGGTATTTTGTCTTTTACTTCCCAGTGTTTCTTCTTGCGTACGTAATGGTTTACCTTACATACATCATGTGCGATGGGCACTAAATCTGCTGAGTCTAAATTAATGTTAACGTTAATGTATGGATTGTGTCCTACTTTTTGATGTAGTAACCACCGAACGTTTAATGAATGCTCTGCTAACCCACCAACAAAATTACCATGTCCATTCGTGCTAGCCGGGGCTGTATAATAGTCACTTTCTTTTAAGAATTTGATTAATTTATCAATTCCTTTCCGTTCTATATTTATTAATATGTCCTCAGTTAACTCTATTAGTTTTTCTTTACTTAGCATTGTCGCGGCCTCTTCTTATTTGTTAACTCAAACCATAAACCATGATGATTAAATGTACCCCACAAAGAGTATTCTTCTATTTGATTAAATGTTTCCTTAGGATTTATTAATAAACACTTGTTTAATTCATCTTTTATCCTTTCAAAACTAATTTGGTGTAATCCAGATATTGTTTTGTGCATTGCATTTTTTGTATCATAATCCTTGCTTAAATTATACTTTATTGAAAATCTTATACCTCTTATAATCCTTAAGAAATCTTCTGCAAAGCGGTCTATTGGGTTGCCAACTGTTTTTAATATTTTATTATCTAAATCTTTTTTGCCACCAAATTCATCAATGATGTTGCCGTGCCGGTCCATGTACATTGAGTTGATCGTGAAGTCTCGGCGGCTAGCATCCCCCTTAAGAGTGTCTACGCGGTTAACCTTATCAGGGTGACGGCCATCTGTGTAGTTATTCTCACTTCTTGGTAGTGCTATGTCTATTACTTCTTTACCGAACTTGCAGCGGATGGTTAGGAATTCAGGTTTAGCTAGGAAGACTTCTCCTCCAACTTTCTCCACTGCTTTGACTAGTTCGTCGAATGATAGTTCTGTTAGTGCTACGAAGTCACGGTCATGCGCCTTGATGCCTAATAGGTGGTCTCTTACGTAGCCCCCACATAAAAATAACTCTACGCCTGGAATTTCGGGAAATGGTTTCATTCAAGAACCTCAGCACGTATTATTGTCTTTAAAGGGTATTTCCCTTCTTGATTACGCCCGCGCCCAAGATAGATTAACCTATCCTTCATTATTTCAACATCATACTCCTGCAACATTTTCTTATGCTTGTTACTCCACTCGTAAACGTTAAATGGTTTAAGCAATACGTGATAACCACCACGAGTCTCAATCTCATCAACGTACACTCCTTCAGGCAACGTTAGTTTAATCTTCTCCAATCCCGCTGGATCCTTAACGTCAATATCAAGCATGAAGTACTGTTTTCGGCTGCGGCAACTCTTATTCTGCAAGCAAGATACCCATTCTGCATCTATACGATTAGTGTGTGCTTTAGCGTTATCGTAATCCCACTCAGCGAAACGCTCCTTCATCATCTTATAAGCCTTATTAACGTCCCGAGGGTTAATTGATGCGTAGAAGTTAAAGTCATCTGGCTTAATGAAACCACGAGTATAATTGTTAACCACCGCTTTCATTCGCGCTAGCTTGCGGCCCCAATCATCAGGGTGCCGAACAACCATTCGAACGACGGCGTTGCCTTTAGCGTTATCATCCACTGACCTAATCAATGGGTTGTATTTCTTCCGCGCGATAGCTATCAGCAGGTAAACCTCGTCCACTTCGTGCGGGAATAATCTCTTTAATTCTTCTTCATTAACCTTCATTTTAACTCCTTGATTAATTTTTCTAATCGTTCTAAAGCAATACTACAATATTCACATAAATCATGACTTCTAATCCGATTAACACAATCTTCAATGGTTGCTTTATTAACTTCTTCTTTGTTATACCAGTCAATCATTCCACTTCACCTTCAATGTTAACTCTGGCTTAAACAGTTTAAACTCCTGGAAGATAGGGCCAACAACGTTCTTATCAACAACTTCAACACCCAACGCGGTAATAGTGTGACGTTTTATCTCCGTGCGGCCTTCATCAATAACGATAAAAGTCTTAATCTCGCGCTCAGCTAGGTAATTCTCTATGTTCTTTACGTGTTGTTCGTCCCGCGCTTCCATCACTAACTTAGTGTAGAAGCCGTACTGGTACCAGGCGTCAACTAGTTCTTTCTTGCTGCCCTTTTGCGCTAGGCAAGCCGCGTGCGCTACTTGAGCCGCTAGCTTACCAGGGCTCATCCCTAGACTCTTGTTAACGAATAAGTACATTACCGGGTTAATTTTAACTCTTTCACTTGGCCTTTCTGTTGTGGGTCTTTTAAGAGTTGTTGGACCTGGGTGCATATTTGTATCAGCAATTCCTGGATCCCCAAAACCAGGACCTTCAATTGTTTTTTTTAACATATTAGCTTTTACCATAACTAACTGTAAATAAAGATAGCTATATATACTTTTCCACACATCCTGAATTGCACAGGAAACTTCCAGTCTACAGCTGAAAATGATAACTATTTCACCATGTGTGGTTAATGAATTGTTAAAGAAAAGCGTGATATCGCGTTTTTTCTGAACAAAACCCTTATATAATCCATATCAGGATGGAGCTTTATTTTGGATTGCATTACAACCCGAAGAGCTAGGCACGGAACTCGAACCCGCATATCTCGCTTTGCAGGCGAGCACGTAACCTATTCCGTCAACCCAGCTATAGGCCCTAGAGAGAATCGAACTCCCGGTCTGTCGCTCACAAGGCGACTGCAATACCATTATGCTATAGGACCTTATGAGGAGGGAGAGATTCGAACTCCCGATTTCCACGTCCCAGGCGTGGAGTCATACCAGACTAGACCACCTCCCCATTATGTGACAGGATGGAATTGCACCGCCGACCAGACGAGCTTCAGTCGCCCACTCTCCTGCTGAGTTACTGCCACAAGCGGCTCCGGAGTGATTCGAACACCCAGTTATAGGTCAACAACCCATCGTAATGCCTATTATACTACAAAGCCATTTAGCCAATCTGGCAACAATCTTTTAATTGCTGACATTTCGCCAGGGCTCGGAATTGCACCGAGACGTCCTTTCGGACACGAGGCTAGCAACCCCGCCGCTTACTATTCGCTGCACCCTGGCAATGGTTCAACGCTAACAGAAAAATGCTGATTGGAATGTTAAAGAGAAAGTTGAACACAGTTTTTACTCTGGTCTTGTGCTTTCGGGATAGCTATTGCTATTCGAAAAGGCATAATTCCAGAATGAACAGTGATTCATAGTATTGATTAGATAATCTTTTGTTTTATAAATATTGCCTTTTATTTTTCTGTGAATTTTGCGCAAGTATTCTTCTTTAAGTCTAGGAAGTTAAGGTTGTTCATCACGCACACGTAGCCTTTCTTCTTTTTGTGTTTGCAGCCGTTGCAGATTAATTTTTTCATCAATAGACTTAGGTTATATGGTGATAGGCTTACGCCGTTTTGTTTTTCTAAAAATATTAGTATTGGTATTTTTTGTGCCATTATTAGTACCCTAATTCCTTTCTTGTTTTAGCGTTTAATTTTTCTTGAAATCTCTTTTCCTCTTCCATTGGTATTAGTTTTAATCGCCTTATCTTAGTCATGTATTGGTGTTTTAGCCAGCAGAGTAACCTGATAACTTTTGATTGCAGCGCGTTCTCAATGACTATTATGTCATCAGCATAACAACTACTTAGGCCGAAGTATTTACAGCCATGACAATTAATGCTTATGCACTCGTAGCCGTGGTGGCATTTAGAATCCTTAAAGCAAAAACCCTCGCCGTATACATGGCTCCATTGACTCATGGATTATTAATAATACATTCTTGTTTATATATTTTGTTATAAAGGTTTCAGGGGATTGCTCCCCTTGAAACTGTTTGAGGGGGTTAGTAACAACATCCGGAGAAGGAGCGTTGTTACTGTCAGTACATAGAATACTAGAACCTTATTTATATAGTTTACTATAGGTTAGAAGTTAGCGCCCATGAAGACTGCGTTATCAGTAACTGCTGGTTCCTCAGTTGTTATTGATATTATATCATAACCATGGGTTGTATCAACAGTCCATCCACTTGCATAATAAATACCATTAATAAAATCAACATTTGTTCCAGATATAGTATAAGGAGGATTATCATCTCCAACACTCGACCAACTAATTACTTTAATGAATTTTCCTGC
>Ga0075116_10001496_pt1 | contig 10681 bp, 15 predicted proteins | sample AntAceMetag02UKC_FD_69786 | JGI IMG/M metagenome (GOLD analysis project Ga0075116, IMG submission 69786) | Saline lake microbial communities from Ace Lake, Antarctica- Antarctic Ace Lake Metagenome 02UKC | ecosystem: Environmental > Aquatic > Non-marine Saline and Alkaline > Saline | place...
GCCTGATGATTTCTAGCATTATCCGTGCTGGGTCCAACAACTCCAACATCTTCTATTAATTCAAATGATTCCATCATTTTTTCCAACCAACCCTCTGTCACAATAGTGTCAGAGTTTAAAACACAAACATACTCAGCGTCGCTCTGCTTAATCAATCTATTCCAGAGTTTTCCTAGATTATGATTTTCCGGATAATTATCGTAGATAGTTAAATGATAATTGCCTTTAGTGTGCTCTAGAACTGATTTTATACAATCATCCTCAACCTCTTTATTATTATATTTAACAATAATAATATCTACCAATAAATTCATGATGCCAGCCCTTTTTCTCTCAAATCATTATAAATCTTCCTATCCTTAACCTGTTGTTCTCCACCTTCAACCCCGGCCTTAGTCACGGTTTGTGCCATGTGGTGAAAAATCTCTACCGAAGGAACTTTTTGAAAAATATCTCTAACTCGATGATCATAATCAGAATCGCTTGAATATGTGTGCATGTCTTCCATCAATAGACCGCGTTCTTCCGCTACCTTTTTAGGAGTACACCAAAATGGTCCAGCTAAGAAAGGTATGTTCTGGTTTCTAATAACAGGTGAAGTCACTTTTCCAGGGATGCATAGATCCTCAAGGTTCCCGCTTAGCAATTTTGTGTCAGAGTTAACAATCATTACATAGTCACCACTGGCTAACTTCCAACCACGATTAACATTTTTAGTAAACCCAGCATTGTCTTTATATAAAACATACATATCTGCCAGATCTCTTAATTCTGGAATATAAAGCCCACCATCCTCTACAATAATTAATTCATCAACTTTATCCCTATAAGTAATGGCAGCATCAACCGCCATCCCAGCTAATTTCTCATCAAGCGTGTAACAGGGAATCACCATAGAAATCTTTATTTTTTTAGGCATTTTTGAATTCCCTTCTTTAATTGTCTGTAATACCAATATTCATCCCTAACTTCTTCTTCTAATAATGATTTTAACTTAGGATTATCATCCTCTATCTCCACATGGGCTCCGCATGCGCGAGCTTCCCAAACCGCTCTTTCTCCGCCTCCCACAATACTTGCCGGGATATATACATTCTCAGCTAGATTAAAAATAAGCGCTAATTGCCAACCTTCCACCTGATCGCTGACAGCTACTCCATTTAGCAACAATTCATTGAAGATATCCATTGACTCTTTTATATTATTCTGTTGAATTTGTCCAATACAGAGTCGGCTACCTTCTTTTTCTATAATCTTATCATGCCTCTTCCAATTAGAGAAAGAACCAGGAGAAACATAATCATATAAGGGATAATTGTCTCTGAGAGTATATTGTGAGCATTCATCGGCCTGGTATTCAAAAAATACTTCTGAATTTATACCAAAAGCCCTAATTGCGTTAGGATGCCACTCAACTTGAGGAGCAAACCACGTAGTTTCATAAAATAAAACTTCATAAGTATCATCCCTTCTTACTGGAAAAGCATTTCCGCCAATACAGAGGCCAAACTTCATTGATGCTTCTGGAAGCTTGTCTTTTAAAGAAACTATAAACTTATCAACTGGCGATTCAAAACCCCCCCATCCCAATATAAAATCATAAATAGAACACGAAAGAGTTGTGTGGAGGTATATATTTTTAAAAGTGACCTCAAACTCCCCACTAGATCCTAAAACATCTAAGGCTGCACAAAGTCCATCATTCCAGCCCTCTTCGAGCTTTGTTTCCATGTAATAGAGAAATAAGATTTGCTTCATGGCAGGTATTCAGGTGGGGGAGACGTTATCCATCTCCCCTGCCCTATATCCAATATAAACAATCTAATCTAGCTTTGCAATAAGAGCTTCTGTAACCGCTGCTCTTTTCATTGAAGGCTTTAAAACTCCTTCAGCAATAGCCTGTTTTCTAAGATCTGCCCATGGCATAGCATCTAATTCTACAATGTAGGCTTTCTTCATGGTCTTAGCCTTAATCTCTTTCAATTCCTCATTTAGAGAACTATTCTCTAAATCTAACTCTTTCTTGATCTGTTCTTGGTGCTTAGAAGCTTTAAAAGCTTTTAGATCACCCATAAGATCCTCTGAGACAACGCCATAGAGATCAAAAGCGTCAAGCTCTTCTCCATCCTCTCCAACAGCAATACACATTCCGTCCAGAATCAACTGCTGCGGATCAGTCATGTCTATTGTTTCTCCTACTTGAAGCCCTAGGTTTTCAGATGGCTTCCACTCTGTTTTAAGTTTTTTAACCAACATATTGGTCCTTTCTTACTTTTCTGAAGATTTTCCATCTTCGATAATTTTTACAACTCTCTTCTTTAATTCTTTAGGAATATCCATCCCACTTACTGTTAAATAACTCTTCCAAATAATCTTTGCATGTTCTAGAGACATTAGTCTTCCATCAGCTGCGTCTCGTAGAGCCACGGCTAGAAAGTGAAGATTCTCGGTAATCACATTCTCCCAATCACTGATAGCTTTCTGCAAATCAATTTCTTCTAATATTTTTTTACTACTCATACTAATTTCCTTTCTAACAATTCTTGTGGGGTCAATCTCTGATGAGGAGGAGACTCCTGATATCTTTTGTTTGCGTACCTAGCATTAGATGCACAAACTCTACTACAATAGATTGGCAAATTACGTCTAGTATCATGAATATTTCTCACGATCACTGGCTTACCACACGTTGCACATGGTGCTGTTTTGCTCTTCATTACGACCTCACTTTCTGATTAAATATATTAGACCACGTTTCCGCAACCTTACTCCAACTAAAATAGTTTTTAGCAAATTGCATCATTGGTTTTCTGATTTCTTCTTTTCTGTCTTCATCTTTCATCAATTTAATCAACTCATCGAAGTATTCTTTTTGTCCTGCTGGATCTGTGATGTCCACATCAACCTTAACGCCCCCCTTGACTGTTTCAGAGAGTGCAGCATAGTCAGTGGTAAAAGGAATAGCTCCAAGAGCTTGCGCAGTCATGGCTGAAATACAACTGATCTCTTCGAAACAACAAGAATAGACCCATATATCGCTCTTTGTTAATTCATTGTGCAGTCTATCGTGTCCTACTCTACCATGTTCAAAAACTCCTGGCTGTTGCATAAGATCAATCATTTTAGATTTCCATGCCATTCTTTCTGGGTTTTTTGCATGGAATTTATCAAATAAGTTCCAACCATAAAAAATATGAAGCTCTGCATCTGGCACAGCCCCTATAATATGATGCCAATTATTGAGAGTATAAATTAATCCCCTATCATATGAAGAGATATAGATTAATCTATTTTTTTGTCTTTTATTCATTTAAAATCCTTTCACCATTTTACAATTTAAATATGTTGGAGTTTCTTCATGACATTCTTCGCATAGCGTGCGACCATTCTCAAGATCCCATAGCTCACCACAAGCTAATGCCTCCTCATAATTAGTAATTTTATTTTTTCTAATTAAAATACCAAGTGGAAAAATATGATCGGCGTTAAGAATAATCTTTTTTTGCAATTCCTTACTCCATCCACCCGGCATATCACAGAAAACACAAGTAAACCCGTCTCTTTCGAAAACCATTTTTCTCCAAAGCTTATACTGTTTACTATGGCGAATAATGGCTTGGATATTAGATTTTCCTTGATAATTATAATGGTTTTTACCCCTAATATTCTTACTCATCCACTTGCCTCGGCAATTCGCACTACAGAACTTACCCCTACCATTTTTAATACGACACCGTTTTTCATAAAAAATGCTACCACACTCTTTACAAACACATTCTGTTTCAGAAACACCCCCTTTCCAATTGGGGTTATTTATTCCTCCCACATCAGCATGATTAAGACTAATATTTATTCTCCATTCTTTGGTGATAACCTGATTCTGCTTAATATCACTCATTAATTTGCGGTGCTCTTTTGTTCTAATGTATGTTTTTCTTTTTTTCATTGCGTAAACTCACTCATATCTACTATACCATTTGACGATACCCAAAATTTTTCATCTGGTATTTTTTTAAATTCTCCATTGTCATTCATTCTAAAAAGATTTTTGTGGAATTCAGATAAAACTATAATCCGATCAATATTTTCAAGTCTTTCTTTAGTGAAATCAGAATTGTTTGGACAATCGTGCGTCCACAGCACAGTGAATTTTGCCTTTGGTTTAATATCAGCAAAACCAATACCCCTCCATAGAATTAGAACATTAAAATTATCATGAGGATTAAACTCATACCACATTTTATAATCTACTCCATTAAATTTCCCAGCCCTTGCCCCAGGATTACCATATACAGTGACCATCCAACCAAGCTTAGTTAGTTCATCCGACATATGTACTATTGCTGTTTCACTGCCACCCAATCCAGTTTTGATACTATCAGGTGTCCATTCTTCAAACCCTGGTCCAGCAACGATAGAAATTTCATTCTGAGCCCACGTGCGTGGGGGTAAGAATGTTCTTCGCATTTCAGCAGTAAATTTCTCTTTCTGCATATCCTTAGAAAAAGACTTGATTAAATAAGGAATTTTCTCTTGTTCATCAATCTGTTCAAGATATTTTCCTAAGAAAACCGCACTCTGACAAGCTTTATTAAATATAATCAAAGAATTAATGGTAATAACTCTCTCTTTAGCTTCTTTATTCTCTGGGATTAAAACAACCATTCTCTCAGCAGCTTTTTTAGCTATTTGAAATTTTCTGTCATGTAAGGCAAGCTGAATAGTTGCTTCTAAAGCCTGTAACTCAAAATCTCTAGGAGTGGTTGTAATGGTTGAATTAGGCTGTTCCATATTCGTCCCAATAGTTAGATAGTGCTTAGCTTTATCCCATTTATTCAATTTAATATAAACAAAAGCTAGATTAACATAGTAATTGGGGAATTTCTCACTCTCATCAATCGCCGATTTATAGGCATCTTCTGCTGATTTAAAATCTCCAACTAGGATGGCAATTTCACCAATAAGACTCCAAGCAACAGATCTTTCTTCTGCCCATCCAGATGAAGAAATATAATCTTTAGAACCAATTTCACCTTTACCATCAAGATAGGTATGAAAAAATTCCAGAGCTAAAGCTATATGCTTCTCATATTCTTTCTCTTTACCTTTTACTCCATGAGCAGCCTTAGCCATATCAAAATATGACTTAGCTAAATACATTGTTATCCGTGGATCTTTGCCCCCATCGGCCGCTCTAGTTTTTTCTAAAATACGAATATTTCTTTTAATCCCGGCATTAAATCTATCATTATCTGAAAGATGAACCACTACTGGTTCTTTTAATAAGATTTGGCTACTGTTTTCCAATTTTTGATTTATTAATGTTTCATGTAATGGAGCAACCCATTTAAAAGTTCCATCATTAATAACGATACGCTCTCTTTTCTGTTCGGTTAAAATTTGTCTTATATCTCCATTTTCATCAAGTTCTACCTGATACCAATATGGAAGAAAAACTGATTTAATGCCAGTTTCAATCATCTTATCAAATATTTCTCTAATCAAATGTGCATCAATCCAAATATCATCTGCATCTTGCCAAATAAAATATGAACTACCTCCGCGTGGTAATTTATCCATAGCAAAGTTTCTAGCCATAGAAAAATCATCCACCCATTTAAAGAAGGATATATTAGCTTGATACTTTTTCTTGAGAAACTTATAAAGCTTTGAACTTTTACCAGGACTTCGTTTGTTATAAGTGATAGTAATATATACACCATCAACTTGGTCAAAAACTGAATCTATTGCGCGCTCTACTATCTTGATAGGCTCTATTTCAGCCAGTATCATCGATAGGTAAAGCTGTGGAGACTGACTGTCTGCCATAGTGCTTTCCTTTCGGTGCCGACAAAGTGCTGGCTTTACAGCCTAGCTATAATTGTTCAGCTTATTTTTTAATTTTACTAAGAAACTTCTTAAAAGCCCCACCCTTTTCTTGACTTGCGTCAATTTTGGTAGCTTTTTTAACTCTCTTAGGACTTACTAATTTCTTTGATTTAAAAAATCCCATGTTACTCCTTTAGAAATCAAGTATATATACTTGTTTCTTGTTTTGGTTTATATATTTGGTTGGATCTCCACCAAGCGCAGCAACTGCCTGAACAAATAGATCAGATGTTCTGTTACTAGATGGTGTTCCACCGTTATCATTAATAATATTTCTTAACCAATCTTTTTCAAGATCGTTAAAACCAGTATTTCTATTACCGCCAATCGAATCGAGCCAATAGCGTCTCTTAATATTATTAAGAGGCTCGCTAGGAACAGCACCGCCAGCCTTTTCTACAAAATAGCGTCTCTCTAGTTCTGTTAAGCTTGTTCTAGCCATTAGACCTTTTCTGCTACCATAAAGAAGGGATACTTCTTGGCGAACTTATGATAAAAAACTTTATCAAAAGGTAGCTCTTCCGCCGTATACTGCGTTCGAATCATCTGCATTAATCGATTCGGAAAAGAAAGCATAAACCTTCTTTCCATATCGCCCCCACCAGTGGTAGTAGCGAATTCTTTGTCTTGCAAAGATCCTCTGTACTCATCTAGATTTATATTAATAGCTTTAACCTCATCTGGGACTTTTTTTGCCCAAAGAGTTAGAAGTAAATCAATTACTTCCCAGCTATCTTTCTTTCTTTTAGCTTCAACAATCTGGTTCACCGCTTCTGTGTCAGAATAACTTCTAGGCAACCCATTTTCATTTATATATAAATCATTCATGTTTTAAGAGCCCTTCAAACCCGATCGGGGAAAGGGCCCTTGATTCTCTGTGTATGTAGCTCGGAGTTTGAGAATTAAACCCCCGTTTTGTCTGCTACATAGATTAAACTATTAGCCTTCAATTGCGTAACCAGTTCGTTTTAGATCTGCGCCTTCGTTGATAACTTCCACAGTTAGCTCAGTTACCCATTGTCCTCTGTCAGAATCACCAACTTTCGCCAGTTCTTCAAACATAGGTTTGTCTAAGTAAGCCACCTTGTGCATATCTTCACGAAGCCCGTAAACGGTAACTGTTCCAGATGTAGCTCTTACATCTCTGTGAGGAAGAACTTTATGTTCTCCAGCACTTGATGTATAAACTAGGATATCTTTAATTAGTCTGCGTTCACTTGCGTCCATATAACGAGTTGAATTACCACCGAAACCTGCGATAGCCTGTTTGATTTTCATCGTACATAGTACGGTGTCAAACACTTTATCTGCGTTAACAGCGGTCCATGCGTCATTAGCCATGTCATTAAGCTCTTTTTCTGAGAAACTAGTTCCAGAATTTCGAGCGGTAACAACAGATGTAATGAAAGCATCGACACCAGTCATAGCTCTGGCTACGCCAGAGGCTCCTGATGCTGCTGTTGAGTTCAAAATAGACCATTCCATTTGAAGTTTCAAGGCTCTTAGCCCCTCTGCTTTCTGGAAGGCGTATGGATCACTCATACCGGCAACATTAACTCTTCGTTCAGTTCTAGAAACCTGGATAGGTTTAGTAATGATTTGAGTAATATTCCCAGTTCGGCTTGGTTGTGTTAAATCAGCGTAAGAAGCGTCTGCACCTTCAATAGATATACTATTGCTGGTGGGACGATCTACGGAATAAGTTAACCATTGATGGTAAGTTTGATCAGCTGTTGATGTGCCAAAAAGTGTTACTAAAGGTGTCTCGTCTGGACTTACGTCCCCGATAACATCCATTAAATCTTCTCTTCTAGCTCCATCGTCGTATGTGTGTAAACCCCATGCCATAATCGTTTGCCCTTTCTTCCGCACCTACTTGCCCTAAAGGGCCAGTACGGTGGTTTCCTTTAAGTTCACGCCTTTTTAACGTGATCCGTTGCGAGAATCCTTTGAGCAAGAGCATTAATGTCGCCACGTCTAGTTGCTAGCCTAAGCTGCTTCAACTCGTCAGAGACGGTTGGACTAGGAGCGTTTTGGGGCTGAGAAGGAACCATCGTTCCAGCTTGCGCCTTGGCGTTACTAACCTCTTTCTTTTCTGTTTTCTCTTCCTCTGGTTTTACAACCGGAGGGGTTGGAATAATATCTTTTCTCACATAATCAGCGGCCTCTTTAAGAGTTAAGGTTTTACCATATTCGTTTGCGTTCATCATCGAGTCGTACAAAACAGCTCGCACCGTCTTATAAAACTTTTGGTCAAATTTCTCGTTCTCTGGTTTCAACTCTGGATAAGCTATAAAAGCATCATCCTTTTGTTGTTGAATCCTTCGATTTTCATTCGTCTTAATGTAGCTCTGAATGGTATCCTTAGCTTTAGTGGTTTGAGATTTCAAATCTGACATCGCTTTAGTAAGCTTTGTCTCATTAACGTATTTTTCACCCGTTTTAGGATCAACCTCAACAAAAGATTCTAAATCGATATTAGAGGGAATGTCTTTCGGAGTAGACTTAGGAGCTGGTTCTTTTTTAACCTGCTCTGCTGCTCTTCTAGCTCCATCTAATTCTTTTCGTAATCTCTCGTTCTCTTGGTTTACCTTCGTGTTACTCGCCGTCAATTTTTCAAATTGTTCCTTCGTTCGATCGCTCGCCTCGGGTTTAATCTCCTCCACTTTATTAGGAGTTCCTATCTGATTTTGGTCAGTAAGAGTATTATTATTGTTTGCAGTTGTTACGTCCATATTTTTCCTTTCTTTATTTATGCACAGATTTATACATGCAGGCGTGCATCCCTGCCATAGAAAATATAGTTACTGCTAACTATGTTAAAGATCTGACAACTTATTGTTATATAACTTGCCATCTCGAATTTCGAAGCCTTCGCCTAGAAATCCCAGATTGCATTTTATACATTTTGCGCCGTCTTCTGTTAGTTCAAACTGATGAGAACATTTCTTCATCGGTTTAATTTCAATTCTTTCTGTTTTTTGACCCTTCCACCACCCGTGATAATTAGGGGGCATTGGTGGTAGTTTTGTTGCCATCTTATTTTATTGTTAATGATCTTGTACCTACTTCACCTCTTCGTTTCTTCTCTAAATATTCTGCTCTATTAATTGATTCTTGAATCCATTCAACTAACTCTTTAGCATTGTTAGAAGCATGAAAGGCATTGAGCTCTCTCCACTCCCAGGCTCTCTTATCCTCAACTTCGCGAGGATCAACCCATGAATGAAAAGATAAACCATCTAACTTTTCTTTTAAAATAGCAAATCCCGGAGTTTGGGTCATTTCATATAACTGCTGACCTTTTGCTCGCTCTGCCATTTCTTCTGGTTGCAAAACCTTTTTTACATCATCTTTCTCATCCATTTTGACCTCCTTTTGGTCCCATTACCTCATTAACAGCAGAACTTAATGCTTGTTGATTTATATCTTCCTCTGGCTTAGCTCCAGCTGGAGAAATTGGCCTCCCCTGTCTTCCACCTAATGGACTATCAGCGCCCAATGGAGATTCTCCAGGCATACCCTGAGAAGGTTCTCCCGGCATACCTTGTGCTGGCATGTCTTCAAAATATCTCTCAGCTCCCTGAATTCCTAAATCTTCTAACCAAGTTATAAATAGATTTTTGAATTTAGGCTTAACATTTTCAGAAGCTAACAAAGCAACCACATTTGGATTTGAAGTTAACATTGTAATAGCTGTTTCCTGAGCTTGCTTGCGCTGCTCATCATTATTAACAGCCATAGATTCAACATCAATATAGAAATCATATTGCCCTAGAATATCGTCTGGTTCTAGATAAATACTAGCTCCAGTTCCATTTTCATCAACACTCATCTTAGGAACAATATTGGGCTCTTTTTCATCTCCAATATTAACACCATATTTAGGAATCATATGATCCTTAGCAGATGCGTCTTTTCCTAACTCTTCATTCTCATACATTAACATTACTGATTCATCTGGAAGTTCTTGATCTCCCAAACCCTGCTCTTGCATAAACTTCATTGTGTCTCGACCAACAATTCTAAACACATAATTTTTAGAATCTTCATCAGAAAATAACAAGGCCTGGTTCATTGAGTGCCATAGCTTATACTGTCTCTTAATGGCTTCAGCTAAAAAGATTTGATTAAATTGATCTCTTGAATTTCGTTGCTGGGTTAATTCTTTAACTTCAGTTGCTGTTTTATCAGTCTGAAATGGTTGTACATTAGAAACACCTAAAGAAGATTCTCCTAAAGCGTTCATCATGGCTGCCACTAAAGCAGAATAAGTATTATTGAAATATTGAGCAGCGTCTGAATTAGTTTGCACAATACGGAAATCCGTTTGTGGATTGTTCATCATCCAGCGCGCACCCTTGCCCCACTCCAGAGTATGTTGTTTTACTCCAGGGCCAATCGCTATTGGAGAATAAAGATTCTGATTAATCTCATCTATATATTGACAGAGTAATGCGTTGATTGCTTTTTGTAATCCCTTAACAGGTTCAATTTCAGATATCCCATATATATCATCATCTACTGAGTAATAACGTAGCATAGTGATCGGGATCTGATTGTTCTTAGCAGGATTTTCAATATCCCTCAACATAATTCCATGCTTGTAAGCAAAAGTAATCCATCTGTCTTTTCGATACTCAGTAACTAATTCAATTGTTTTATATGCGGGGTCCTGGCCATATGGGTCTTCAGTTATCCCGGCAATTTCTCTGTCTCTTGAACTAAATTGACTTCTACGATCTCCGCCTGCGTTTACAGTATCATCTGAGCCAACCGCCGCTTCTAATTC
>Ga0075116_10001500_pt1 | contig 10673 bp, 14 predicted proteins | sample AntAceMetag02UKC_FD_69786 | JGI IMG/M metagenome (GOLD analysis project Ga0075116, IMG submission 69786) | Saline lake microbial communities from Ace Lake, Antarctica- Antarctic Ace Lake Metagenome 02UKC | ecosystem: Environmental > Aquatic > Non-marine Saline and Alkaline > Saline | place...
GTTGGCGACAACGTTCGTTCATCAAGACAAGAATGTTTTCACACAGATAGCACAGGAATTGCATTGTTACATCATTATGCCATACCTGTTGACTAAAAAGGGTGGCTTGAAGACGCAGAAAAGTGGTGTCGGACTCGAACATACACTGATGATCGAACACGGCGGAAGAAGCCGTTGGGTTGGTGAACTGGACGAGGACGTTTCGATGATAATTGACCATCTCAAAAAGATGAAGGTTAATTACTGTCTTCTGAACGATAGTATGTCATACACTCGGACAGAGCTTATCGAGAATAAGGGCGAAGACAGAATCAACAACGTCTTCACGCCTCGAAAACAGGCTATGTGGCTGAGAGTAGCAGAAACTATGGAAGAAGTCTTTTACCAGACTCCTGACGCAGACGACGACCTGACTCCGTGGGGCTTGAAATACTGGATTGTTAAGAACGCTACCACTGGTTTCAATGGTGGTTATCCGACTGGCTTCACAAGGATTGCGAACATCAACTTGACAGACGCACCGACGTTCAAGAATTACACGGCACAGTACACCACACCAAGCAAGACCGACTTGATTAAGAAGATGAAACGTGCGCATCGTCAAACTGGCTGGAAGTCACCTAAGAAAATGAAGGGCTTTGAAGGCGATACTTCTGACAGAAGGATTCATCTTTGCAACGAAGATACTCTTGAGGCTATGGAGGAGATCGGAGAGGCACAGAATGAGAACCTCGGTCGTGACTTAGCACCTTATGAAGCTGGCAAGAACAATATGCGAATGGGCTTGAAGTCCACCAGTGACGGCGACCTCATTTTCCGCAAATGCCCGATTATCTGGGCAGAGGGCTTGGACAGTGACACATCAGACCCGATCTACGGTCTTGATATGAATACTTTCAATGCTTTGACTTACGCTGGCGATAATATGCGTCTTGGCGACTTCAAAGTAGCACCGAGACAGCATCGTGCTTACGAGGCGTTCCTTGACCACAAGCATCAGACGATTTGCACCAACAGGCGTAACAACTGGGTTATCAGTAAGTAAAAAAACAGTGGGCTGGCAACGTAGCCGCCCACTATCAATTTTTCATTTTTAGGGAAAATACCCTAAGGAAGTGAGTATTACGATGGAATCAATAGCACAATATATGAATGGCGCGTACAAACGGACGGCTCTTTTTGTCTACCGTGGTACGACTGCCCTGAAAAAAGGTCACGGAATGTGTTTCGACCTTGACTACGCAACAACTGATACAGGACAGACAGCAACAGACGCTTATGGTGGCAGAGGCAAGAAAGTGGTACAAGTACCAGCTGTCGCTAACGCCAACAGATTTGCGGGCGTTCTTACAAATAACTATCCTGCAAGGACAGCCGGTTATCAGCTTGTAGAACTGGCATTACCAGGTGGTTGCGCGATGGTTTCACAAAGAGTTATTTCGACAGCAGGCGTAGGGCGAGTATCTTGCGTTGTTGACAGCACGGCAGGCGACGGCAACTCCGGCGTATTTGCTTGGGGTGGACTTTCAGGTAAAGGTTCAGCTATTCCGTTGCAGACTTTGGCTGCCGCAACAAGTGGGAATCTTGCTATAACAAACGTAGCAGGAGCAGCCGCAAGTGTTTACGCAGCAGGAACAGGGCTTACTACTATCACACAGACAGGCGCAGGTACGGCAATGGGTTATACCGCAACTGCCGTAGACGCAAGTGCATACGAAATGACAGTCTTTGACGGTGCAACGGCAGCAGAAGGCGCAACAAGAGCCAATCCTGGTGTTTACCCAGTTGTTCAGGCAACCGGAGCAAACACATTCACTGTAACAGGTGATACAGGCGACGGTGCTTTAACTACCTCCCTCACAAAAGCAGACCTGCTTATGCTGGCCTATCTTGAGGACGGGTTGGAATCAGGGCTTGTTGACTTTGTTACACCTAACAACGGTGCGGCAAGACAATTTGTGTTGAATCAGGGTGGTACTACATTCATTTGTGGTGGCACGACACTGACTGGCGACAGTACAGTTAATACCCTTGCTGACCCTGCAACTATTGGTGGCTTGGGCGATGAAGGCAGAAAAGCGTTTTATGCTCTCGGAACAACCACAACGAGCGATTATATCGTTACGGTAACAAGTGGTATATCTTCCGCAGACCATACAACTGCGTTAGCAACGATAGTCATTGACACAGCAGCAGATGAAGTAGTCCTCCAATGGCAGGGAAGCATTGGACCGAGTACGGTAGGTGCGTGGCACGACACACATCACGTTGGTTGCACATACACCTAAGATAAACTTGGGTTTTGTTAGCGTGTCCTGCTCGACAGGCGCGCTAGCATTCCTTTTTTTAAAGTCGCCCCGCAGTAGGGGTTAGAAAGTAGGATAAAATGAGTAATCGACCAGCAGCTATTTATGGTAGAGGTAGGACGTATTATGTTGAGGGCGTTGGTATTCTGTTTGACCACGGAACAACTGTTCCGACAGACGGCACATCAGATTTTGCACCAGGCTGTTTGTTTCAAAAAACAGATGGAACAGCAGACGCTAACTTTTATGTAAATCAAGGAACGTTGGCAAGCTGTAACTTTGACGCTATTGACGTTGGTGCATTGACAGCCGCAGGGATAGACGTTGTTGATACAGCGGCATACTTCACAGGCACGAATGTCGAAACGGTGTTGGCAGAACTTGGTGAATTGCTATTAGCAAACGCAGGAACAGCCGCTTTATCAGGGCCAAGTCCTTTGATATGGAACAAAGCGCCACTTCTTGACGCTATGTTAGACCCCACAAAAGGGTTCTTGTACTTCAATGACTTCGTAGAAACAGGTGGCGTAGCAATATCCGCAAACGGAAGTGATGCTGGACTGACGCTAACGGAAAGAACTGCCGGTACAATCGCTAATGACCCCGCTATTCCAGGCGGAGTTATAGTTTTGGATTCAACAGCAAACACGGCAGATCAGGGTGGTACAATGCAGATAGTAGGGTTGCAATGTGAGCCAAAAACAGGCACGACAATCCGTATGGAATGGCGTTGTATGGTAAGCGAAGATGGCGGGCAATGTTTTATGGGACTTTGTGATGATTCAATGACTGCCCCAGTTTCCGCTTCTGACGCTATCGTAGCAAACAACCTTGCTGGCTTCTATCGTGATGTCGGAACAGGCGATACCGATTGGACAGCCGGTTGCGCCGATGGTGCTTCAAATGATGAGAGCGACGATATTGCAACTTCGGTCAAGACGACGTACCACAAATACGGAATAGTTATTTCCGGCATAGGTGCAGTCACAGGTTCAACAGTCGAATACTACTTTGATGGTGCTTTAGCTTATACAACTACTGATATAACAGATATTCCATTGCTCTTGACGTGTCCTTGTTTCCAGATGGACGGCGATGGCACAGACCAAGTGACAATGCGTATGGACTGGATTAGAGTTTTAGTAAGTAACGCTACTGGTCTTTGCAGAGAAGCAACAGCATAAAGTCATTAAAGCCCCTGCCATAACGGTAGGGGCTTATTTTAAAACCCAAGAAAGTAGGTAGCATTATGGAAAGCAAAGACAGAGTATCACAGCAGCACAGCGATATGTTTATGGCAATGCTGAAAATCAAGTATCTTCCAGAGGCTTTGGTAGAGAAGTATTTGGAAATGAAGTCTGTAACAGACCGGATAGATGGACACTTGAGGGCAGGCGATATGTACCGGATTGCTATTGACGCAGGGTACAATACTAAGACTGGCATATTTGACGAATGTGCGAATGGAAAGGGCAAAGTCAAAGTAATAGCTGGTGAAATGCCAAAGGATATTGTTGATAACGGAGCTGGTATTATTATTGATTTACCGACAACGACAGAAGTTGATGGGCAGACGGAGTTGGAAGAAAGTGTTAATAAAACCGTCGAAGAAGAAAAAGCCGAAGATGTAGAAAACGGTGAAGTTGCCGAGCAAAAACGAGATGAAGAAATCGCAGAAAAAGCTAACGATGGTTTTGATGCAAAGGTAGCTGACGGCGTTGTAGAGCCAAAAGCAGACTTGTCACTATTGCAGAGTGCCTCAGACACCTTAAAAAAAAATGGTGGCGATTCGGTTGGTAATGACGAGCCTATTCCGACTGGGACGTTAGTGACGTATTATACCGGCGATGAAATCATCGAAGGCAGAATAGTTAGTAGCGGCCAAAAACCAGACAAAACAATAGTTTATATTATACAGCCGACCGACACTGAAAAAGACCAAATAGAAGCGCCGGACAGCGAGGATATTGAGGTTCAATAATGAGTGAAAGCACGTTATCGACTGAATACAGCGACTTAAGGGAAGCCATAGCCCACTATTTGGGCTTTGGCTTAACCTCTACTGACTGGTCAACCGACGAGGCGGCTACTATTGCTATGATACTCAAACGAGGATTAAGGCAGTTTTACTTTCCTCCGAGACTGTATCAGACGGAAGACCCGCACGAATGGAACTTCCTAAAGCCTACGATGTCGCTGGACACCATAGCAACGTACTCGACAGGGACAATCGCCGTAGTTAAGACCGGAACAACGGTAACACTTACGACAGGCGTATGGCCGTCGTGGGCGTACACACACGGAACGTTGGTTGTTGACACCACAGAATATGCGATAGCGTCAAGAACAAGCGATGCTGAGATAGAGCTTTCGGCGGCTTGGACAGAAGATACCGAGACTGCCGCAACCTACGATTTAAAACACGATGGCAATTACGACCTACCAGATGACTTTGGCGGTATGGACGGGACTTTGACTTACGAACCCAGTGAAAATAAAGCTGATATAAAAATCGTTGGCGAAGGCAGGATTAGAACTTTAAGACGAAACGATTCATCGACAACCTATCCTTTGTACGTTGCGATAAGACCCAAAGAGCAGACGGACACTACGACAGGCCAAAGGTTTGAAGTAATGTTCTACCCGATACCAGACGATGCTTATGAGCTTGCTTATCGAATGAATATACTGCCACAGATGTTAGTTGCTACAACTTTGACACACCCTTACGGCGGGGCTATACACGCAGAGACTATCGAGGCAAGTTGTTTGGCAATCGCAGAGCTTCAAGAGGACGAAAAAGAAGGGCCGAAAAAGGCATACTTTATGGAACGACTCTCGGCCAGTATCAGCAAAGATAAGAATACAGCCCGACAGGAGTATTTCGGGTACAATGGCGACCAAAGCCAAAACTATAATAGATATGACCGTAGACGGCATTGCAGAGACGATCATTTAGTGACCTATGACGGAGGTGTTTAATGTCAAGAAACTTTAAAAAATTATCATTCGCAACAGGCCCGACGCTTTCGCAGTCTTGGACTGTACCTGAAAATACCAGAGCAATCGCATTACAGGCTTCTGGAAACGTAAACGAACACGGTGCTTCTGATGGTGCGACAATCTACTGGCCTATTGGCACAGGTGCTAAAGAAAGTGTTATAGCCAGAGACGAGGCAGGTTCTATTCTGTACTTCACAGGTGAAAATGGCGACTTCCTCTACATTAGATGGACAACAGGACTCGGTAGCTAAAATACAAGAAAGGCTAATGAAATGGCAAGAGTATTTACAGTAAATTCATTCGGTGCTGGCGGTGGCGAGTATTCATTCACAATACCAGTGAACACAAGGGCAATCGCTTTGCAAGCTGAAACAGGTGAAGTTTACGAACACGCTACTGCGACAAAAGGCGACGACTTCTGGCCTATCGGTACAGGACAGAAAGAAAGCACGATCGCCAGAGACGAAGCAGGCTCTATTCTATATTTTACAGGGGCGGCTAATGCGGTACTCTACATCAGAACAACGACAGGACTTGGCAGCTAAACTTGAGTTTGAACTGGAAACAGCAGAACTTGTGAAAGAGTATATTGATGCCAATATAAAAGAACTGAAAGAAAAGCTATTAAATGCTAATATCGCCTGTAAATCTGAGTAAATATGTTCCTTACACTGATGCTACTGGTGCGGTGAACCTCAATAATCAGAATCTATACAATATTGACGGTTTAGGTGTTAATGGTTCTTCTACGTTGGCTGCCATTACAGGCACTAGTCTTTATTGTATATCTTCAATCAATCAATTACAACTTGCAGAAGTAAGCGCAAATAGAGCTGTTTTCGATGTTGATGCTGGTGGTAATTTAATTCTAACTACTGCTGGCGATATTACTTTCTCTGCCGCTGGCGGTGATATTGGGTTTGGTAGTTCTGATTTAACTACAACTGGCGAAGCATCTATTGGTAAACTTTCTATTCTGCAAACAGCGGATAGTGAAGGTTGGCAAATAAATGGCTTTGACGATAGAATTACCACTTGGATGAAGGCTAATATATCTTCTGCTGGAACGGCTTATTTGGCGGCATCTGGGGCGTGGTTATTTGAAGCAGGAGGTTCTGCTATTGCGTTAATATCTGCAAGCGAGGGTATGGCTATATATAGAAACCAGCGATTGTCTTTCGGTTTTTTTGATGAAAACTTCTATTTTACAAAACCAAGTACAGGCACAGCATTACAATTTTGGAATACCACTGGTGCTGACACACAACTTACAGAGATAGCGGCTAATGGCGATGAGTGGCACTTAGGCAAACTAAGAGTAGGCTCAAATGTAGCTCCAGTAAACACTCTTGATGTTACAGGCACAGTTGGCTTTACTTACAGAGCAATAACGGCAATAAGAACACTTGATGCTACTGACTATCAGATAGATTGTACGGCGAATACGTTTACTGTAACGTTGCCGACTGCTGTTGGAATAACTGGCAGAATATATAGTATTAAGAATAGCGGAACAGGCGTGATTACAGTTGATGGCGATGGTACTGAAACTATAGATGGCGAACTCACTCAAATAGTAAGCCAAAAAGACAATATGGTACTAATGAGCAATGGTTCAGATTGGATTATAAGATGAGTTATTTTAAAGATGTAGAGGCTCTGGGCAAGAATAAACTTATTCAGGATATAACATTCTCGAACAGCACTGGTACGGTAAACGTGTTCACTGTTACCGGCGATGTTATTGTAAGGATTGTGCCTATAATAACAACAGACTTAGTCCCCAATACGACCGCCACTATAAGATTGGGAGTGGTTGGAAGTACTGACGCTATGATAGTAGACAGCGATGCGGTTGACTTGGACGCAAGAGGAATATGGGTTGACCAAACACCCGATAACGAGATCGAAGATGTCGATAGAATACGTGGATATATTATAACCAATGGCAATGACGTTGTATTAACATTAAGCGCACAGGTGAACACTGGTGTAATAAGATTCTATTGTTTCTGGACTCCGCTTAGTGCGGATGGAAAGGTAGTGAACGCATAATGGCTGAACATATAGCAGGTAGAGCAAGAGGTGTAGATAAACTGGACGTAATAGAAGAGCATCTCCACAGTATGTCGAAAGTATATCCAACATTAGCAACGGGTGTATCCGTTCTTTCTGGTGCAGTATGGACATTGGGAAATTTTGTGGAACTAATACCAGTGAACACTGTTGCAAAAGACTTTGACATACATTACTTCATAGTAGAAAGCGTAACAGACGACGAGACTTATGAGATTGTATTCTATAATGTGGAAACCGAAATCTCAAGATTTAGGTGGTCAAGTCAATTGGCGGCTGGTGGCAGGGAAATTTCTATTCCATTTCCAACTCTAATGCAGATACAGAAAAAGAACTCACAGATACAGGTCAAACTTGCCTCAAGTGGTGCGGCTGAAACAGCGGTTATTTCAGTAATTTATCACAGTTATTAACAAGAAAGATACATTATGGCACAAATAACAATGACAGTAGACGACTCACTTATAGAGCAATTAGCAGAGGCTTTCTGCGAAGAAATGCCGATACCTACTGAGGAAGTTACTGGCGAGGATGATAAGGTAACAATCGTAGCACTTTATGCCCTGTAACGTGGATAAAGCTATTTGCAATGAAGCAGATTGCCAAGAAAGTTAAGGCCGGTGCAGAGAAGTTAAGACTCAAAGCAAACCCAATAGACGAAACACTGATGAACAGTGTAATAGAGAGTAACTTATAAAAACCCAAGAAAGGCAAGATTATGCAAATCCAAGTTGACGAAGAAGGAAAAAAAGCAATCGTAATGCTGGCAGATGCCGCATTGAAAATTGGTGGTATTCAGAACTTGCAGGGCGTGAATACCATAATGCAAAGTATGAAAGATATTCCGGTTAAAAAGAAAGCAGAGAAATGAAAGATTACAATGGATATGAATGGGGTTGGATTGCCGAAGATGGTGTTCGCCAACCAGCCGGAACAGGCGGGACTTGCATAGAGTCTAACATTATTGGTATATGGGGACGTATAACAAGAGAGAAATTCCCAGTGCCATTTTATCACGAAACTTTCCTGAAAGAGTACAAGTCTGACATTGCAGAAGACCCGTGGAAGACACGACCTTTGGCAATGTTGATGATTTTGAACAGGGAACAGGCGATGCGGGCGGCATACTTTGAGACGAACAAACCGTCTGATGTGGTTTTCGCTAAACCGAAACCTGTCCCAGTCGAAATGAAAAGACTTCAACTCTGGAAGTGTAAGGAATGTAGTCATACGTTCTATACTGACGCTGACGGCAAGAATATCTTTAAGAGGGCATATTCCTATATTCGTGGGCTGATTACAAACAAGCCAGAGCGAATCAACTGCGAAGCCTGCTTCAAGACGCTTGCTAAAAAGGTCAAGATTATAACGAAGCCGATAAGGGGTTAATGTGAGAATAAGCCTGACCTATGAAACTGGAATACTTACCTTTACCTATGGTGCAGTAACTGCCGCTGGAGTTGAAAGAACAGTAGCAGGTACGTCATTGCCAGAGATATTAGCGACAGGTTACTATACAGTTGACGACCCTGCTCTTAGGGCTGGTGATGTTGTTATTCTTTCCAAAGATGGCGACTATTTCGATTCTGGTGAAGCAGAAATTCACGTTGCTCTCGACACTTTGGTTGCTACAATACCGACACCGGACACAGTTATTACGCTTGATGCCGGCTCTACCGTTGATGATGCTTACAACAATATGGTAATATCTGTATATGACGTTTCCACAGGTCACGTTGCGAGCAGGCGAGTGATAGCTTACGTTGGTAGCACGAAACAGGTTACAGTTGACGCAGACTTTGGATTCAATATCGTAGCAGATGATGTTGTACGAATATGGGCAGATACTTATTCACAGACCGCTACTACCGCTGTCATTGAAGACATCGCAAGTGCCGTATGGGAAGAAGACAGGAATAGCCATAAGGCAGTAGATACGATGGGAGGTCTTCAACAGAGGACGGGTAGTGCTGGTAGAATGGCTTAAAATGGAAAAACTATGGCTCAAGAAGTGCAAGTGTGGGCATAAGTTTGAAATGCCGAGAAAAGACGAGACTACTTTGCAGAGGCTATGGAAAAAGATAAAAACCGAGCCTATTACAAGGTGTCCGGTATGCGAAAAAAAGACGACAAAAACTGTTAAAGCAGTTGAGAAAGAAACGTGATGCAAACTATTAAATTATATGGGCCGATGAAAGGGAAGAATAGCAACTGGTCAGCTTCTACTCAACCGGAATTTACTTCGCCCGATATGAATAACGTAAGGCCGAGGTCTGTTCTGGACAATAGGGCAATAATCGGACAGAGGCCAGGTCTTAAAAAAGCGTACCAAGTATGTTTAGGCGGGGCAAGTAATCTGCCGGTTGTTTCAATAACTCAGGTAACAACAGTAGAGGTGGCATAATGGGTTGGTCAAGTCCTTCACCTGCTAATGCGTCAACAGTAAGCACAGCCGCAGTTACCCTGCAAGCAACGATTGACACTTGGGCTACTGGTAGTGCCAGAGGTTTCTGGAGTACATCGTCATCGGAAGTAACCGCTAAAACGTGGGCGCAATTATGGGAAAATCAGTACCAATGCACAAGAACAGGTTCTGGTCCGTGGACATATTCGCTTGCAATAAACATCAGTGCGCAAGGACAAACTGTTTACTGGAAAATGATTGAAGGTGATACCACAGTAAGTTCAGTTTATAGTTATACCCAACAAATACCGGCGGCGGCATCTACTTTAACGTCGCCAGCGAATGCGGCAACTTTACAGGCGTTGGCATTGACAGCTTCGTGGGCAGCATCAACTTACGCTACAAAGTATTATTTCTACTTAGGCACAGACAGCCCACCAACAAATGTTTATAACGGCACAGATAACGGTACTTCATTAACAAAGGCTATCACTGGCTTAGTCGCTGGTACAGCTTATAACTGGCGAGTGAGAGCGTACAACGCCTACGGTGACGCATATAGCTCAACTTTCTCTTTTACAACGACTGCATTGCCAACAAAAGCCACAACGCCATCGCCAGCAGATGAAGCAATAGACGTTGCCAGAAGTGCGACAACGACGTGGGTAGATGGTGGCGCAGGAGGAACAGGGCCAGCGACAAGCTACGACGTTTACTTTGGTACAGACCCTACACCGGACGCAAGCGAATCACAGGGCAACCAAGCACCTCTCGCTTACGACCCAGGCACACTTAAGGCGGCGACTACATACTATTGGCGCATTGACGCTGTTAATGCGGCAGGGACGACCACAGGCGATATATGGAGCTTCACGACAGGCTCG
>Ga0075116_10001505_pt1 | contig 10658 bp, 11 predicted proteins | sample AntAceMetag02UKC_FD_69786 | JGI IMG/M metagenome (GOLD analysis project Ga0075116, IMG submission 69786) | Saline lake microbial communities from Ace Lake, Antarctica- Antarctic Ace Lake Metagenome 02UKC | ecosystem: Environmental > Aquatic > Non-marine Saline and Alkaline > Saline | place...
CGGGTAGTATACCAGGCGAACACCCGATTGGACTATCTCGTCCAGCCTAGTGCTTACGGCCGCAGCCCAAGCAGACCCGCCAAGCCCCAGATAGAGACCGGTCTCTTTCTTCATCTCGGTAAAACCGATTGACAGTCCGGCTTCGGCTCCACCAGTAACCGGAACGCCGTCCGTATACGTGTAGTCTGCCATCATGCCACCACGGTAGTTTGCGGGTTAGTGAACGTGTACCCAGATAGCTGTCGCCAAACGTAGTACGTCCCGGGGTCAAGGTAAAACGTCGTCAACCCAGCCACGTTTGACACAAGCTTCCCAGCGACAGTCGTCAAGCCAGCGGAGTCAGTCGTGACCCACACATCTACGCCTGGAATTGCAACTCCTCCAGCAGTTTGCGTATATACGTTACACGTAGTGGCGCCAGCACCACCAACCCCATCACCACCAACCCCAGAATTAGTCAGGTCAGTTGTTGTGTCGACCAGGGTTACGCGATCAGTGAGCGTAACTCCGTCGACGAGGGTTGTGCGATCAGTTAGTGTTACTCCGTCAACTAGAGTGACCCTATCCGTGAGCGTAACTCCGTCGACGAGGGTGACGGACGCAACGGCGTCAGACGCTGGATTAAAGTCGTTGAGTTCTGACGTAAGCTTGTCGATACCGAAAGCCCCAATCCAAGAGTTGAGCGTCCCCGCGTCAACTGTGACGCCCTCGATCCTTACTTGATATTTCGATCCAAGTGCGTAAAGGCCAGCGTCATCAGTGTTGGAGAGATCTAGTATTAGGAGGTGGCTCCCGTTGGCTCCTCCAACATTAAGCCTTAGGGTCTTTCCCCCAGGCGTCCCCGCAACCGCTGCTCCGTCCTTGTGGACATACACATCACCAACCACGAGGTCCGTGACGGTGACCGACGCCGCTGGATCATCTGACGAAAACGTATTGAACGGAATCTCCACTGTGTCTGCTAGCGAATAGTCCCCGAAGAAAGATACGGACATTACAGCGGCCCTCCAAACGGTCCAGCGAACGGTCTTGCCATCGGCCCGCCAACTCTACTTCCACTAGAAGCACCGCCTGTGCCACGAACGGTAATATACTCTTCTTTCCGCTCAACTGCGTACGGGTCGCCATTCAGGCTGTCGATCATCTCATCAGTGAACTTAAAATTCCAGATTCCACACGCCCTGAACTTTCCACTGATTGCGTAGTCCCCAACAGGCGCGCTTATTAGGTTCTGTACGTTGAATGTTCCAGTCATCCCTGCGTCCGCTCCTATAATCACTCCGTTCTTGTAGTACGTCACGAACCCAGACGCATCCACAGCTATCAGTATCTGAACCCAATCAGTTCCAATGACAGCCGCTGTCGCCTCAAGGTGAGCCGAAGCTCTAATCGCAAGCCCAGTCGTGTCAAGCTGAAGGCCATACGACGTAAGGCCATCCTCGCACATTACGTAACTGTTGTTTGCATCCAATTGCTTGTGTGCCCAAATCGTGCATGGCGTAGACGATAGCGTGGTGATTCCAAGAAGTGGCATGTGCTGCGTGCCATTATTGGTCCCAGTTATCACGCGGCCAAATCTGCTCCCGCCCCAAACCATCCCACTGTTTACCGCGTGATTCTTCGTTGGACTTATGTCGAACACGCCCTCTGATCCGCTGGCAGACGCAGACCAGTACCCGCGCATGCCTTGCCAATACTCCTTATTGAGTGCCTGCAATGGGCTCTTCGCCACAGTACCGAGGTCCCACGATGGGACAGTCGACATCGGTAATTGAATGACTGGCATCGAACTCCTATACGGTAAACACCGCTGATCTTATTTTATCATCGTCACTGGCTTCAGCTGGCCAGTTCAGTGAACCGACCTGGGAGAGCCTATCGATCTCAGCACTCGTGTACCCGGCAGCGTCTGACCTCAACTCGCCGGTAGCGTCTCCGCCGTCCAAGAACAGGTCGAACCTGCCTATCGCTGCATTGCCAGCGTCGTGCGTTATTTCCAATTGAACATGAACAGCAAGGTACTTCGTCACCGTGTTGGTTATTTCGTCCGACTTCAGTTCGCCGCCATCCAACCAGTCCTCATTCCCGTCGAAGCTCATGTCGTCGTCTGGAAGCGGCGTATAGTCGAGCAGCCCGGTGGCCGGATCAACAAAAATCCCGGTGACCTTCAAGTTCACGAGCCCGGTATCGAAGTTCACTGTCTGGCCCGAGTTATTCACTGCGAATATACGAAAGAACTGCGGAAGCATTACGACCTCTCGAAAAAACAGCCACCTGCCGAGGGAAGAGAGAACCTCAGCAGGTGACCTTTGATCCGCCTCTCGGCGGTTGGGAGTTACGCAAGTGCCGGCATGGTCTGCGTTGCGCCGGTAACAAACCAGGCACCGTTCCATGCCAGGTTGATCTTCGTACCGACCGTAGTGGACGCGCCAGCAAAGGTGACGGACGACAAATTGGCGTCGTCAAGGGCATCCACGCGACCCGTGGTCACGGTAATCACGAGGTTATTCGTCGCGATCTCAGTGGTAATGACACCGAACTTCTTGCGAATGTTCTCGCGCGCTCCGTCAGCAAGCGTGTAGGTGCAGTCGCCAGTACCAATGGTAGCACCGGTCACCAACGTGGTTCCGCCGATCATCAGCGTGCCGATGGCGTCGTTATCCACGATGTCTACGACCTCGACGCCGCCGGACGGTGGGCCCTTCTGGAGCAGTGCCATACACAACTGGGCAGTGGCCACATAGGTGGTCGTCTGCATCGGCTGTGCGGAGCCCTCGCCCTCAAGGCCCTCGTAGCGGAACTGACCGGCGAAGCCGGACGTCACGTCGAAGGTGAAGATGCCAGCACCTTTGACGGTCGTGACTGCAACGTAGATGTTACAGACGCTACCCGGCAGGTAGACCTCAATCAACTGACCGCCGGTTACCGCAGTATAGTCGCGAGCGGCTACGCCGGCGAAATACTGGGCGTTCAGGGACGTCGGGGGTTCAACATGGTTGTAACGCCGCGCGTCGAAATCGGTCGCGGTCCCGTAGTCCCAGTTGTAGCAGACCGCCTGGCCTTCGTGCAGGGCAGTGGCTGACTCGAACCAAACCCACTCAGAGAAGGTCCGGGCCTTTTTGGTCGGAGCGTTAAGTGCGAAACTTGTCATGGTCTCATATTCCTAGTTGTTGTTGGTGTTATCGAAGTCGCAAAACGTCAGTCAGCGAGGCCTACGCGGGGTCGTGAAGGACGCACTGGCGCCGAAGGTTGGTGCAGATCATGTTCATGGTGCAGTCGATGTCGACGCGCCGCACGGTGTGCTTGTTCGGGACCATGTACGGAGCAGTGGTCTGCTCTTCCCAGCCGGCCAGGACGCCGCAAGCGAGCCATTCCCAATCCAGCATGTAGATGGGATTCTCGGTGTCGTCGTCGAGCTTCGGGGCGTACGTGATCGGGGTGGACTTGAACATCGCCCGGCCATCCTTGCTCGCCATGTCGTTGCCGAGATTCATGTTCTGGTCTTCGAGGATTTCCTCCATGAGGCCGATGACCGTGTCGCCGACGTAGATTCCGTTCTTCATGGAGCCGAGGGTCGGCTGCGCGTGGGATACCGGCGAACGGAACTGCGTCTGCCGGTGGGCTCTTCGCATCTTGCGAATCAGGTCTTCCTTCGTGACCGCCTCGTAGGCGCCACTGTAGTTCGACCAACGGGGATACGTGGTGCTCGACACGCCGGCTCGGCCGGCAGCGAAACCAGCTGGGTCACCGCCATTGAAGCCTTCTGCCGCGTTCTTAACCACCCAGTAGGTGATACCGTACGGGGTCTTGTCGTCGGCGGACGTGGCCGGCTTGCTCCACAGGACACCCTCCATGTAGGTGAACAGTGAGATCATCATGGCAGTGTAACGGGTCTTAACGAGGTCCACGATCTGGACGTTACCCTTCTGGAAGGCGGGCTCGCGCTGATCGTAGATGTAGGCCGCGTTGACGTGACGAGGATTAACCTTCATGGTTATCATCGTGTCAGTCAGGGCGGTCCCGTCAGTCTCGTAGAGACCGACCGCACGGGCCGAGTGATTGTGGTCAATCTGCGCCTGAAATTCCCAGTCGTTGCCACCAATGAAGGCTCGCTTCTGGCCTTTCCACATTTCGCGGACTGCTACATGCTCGGTCAAGTCCGTTTGCAAGTCGAGAAAAGCACCGCGAGAAACTAGGTTCTCTTGTGTCAAAAGCACCGCGTCATCGATCTGACTAAATTGGAGGGACATTTGTCTTTTGTCTTTCGATTATGGCGTCCGGGCCATCAGATAGTGTAGGGCGTTGATTAGAACGTCCTCGTTGTCCCTGAAGTGCCCAAGCGCTCTGTTACAGTTGTTACATAAAAACCCACGAAACATACCAGTCTCATGGCAATGATCCATGTGCAGCCGAGTGGTACACTCTTGCTCGGGAACCCCGCAGATTTCGCACTTGCCAGTAAAGGCATCCCGCAAATCTTCGGCAGTCGCCGAGCATGGAGCATATCCGCGTTTCTTCGCACGAGTGCGGGAACTAGCCAGCGAATGCACGAATCGCTTGACCTCACTAAGTGCCTTCCTTCTCGCCTTCAACATTTTGCGATTCTCAGCATACCACTTTTTATGACTTTCGCGGCACGCCTCGGGATCTTTCGCTCGCAATTCGCGCTGGTAAACCCGGTTCGCCTCACGTACCTTTTCGAGATTATGTTCCCGATAGTTACGAGACGACTTTCCTACGCATTCCTTACACCACTCATTCTTCCCATCCTTGGCGCTACTTCGCTTCCCGAACTCACTCACGCTCTTCGTCTCACCGCACCTACTGCACGCTTTGACGGCATCATCTTTCTCGATGGATTTCATTTTCATTCTCTTCTGTTGAGGGTTACGTTGGCCCACTCCCATGGGCGTTAATTAGTTCCGAATCGCTTGTTCAGTAGGGCGACCGTGTCGTCTTCCGGATCGCCGATCGGTGCCGACTTCTTTCCGCCGGCCCTGTTGATATGTTGCTTGCCACGAGTCGCGAGCTTCTTCGAGAGCTTCGTCTTCTTCGCGGCTTCGATGTCATCGGAGAGCACGAGCTTGACGGCTACGTCAAACGCCTCCTTATTGGACGGCATCTTCTGGCCGGTCGCCCGATAGCCGGCCAGCATGACTGACATCTGCCGGGCTATCGAGTCCCGCTTGATGTACGTCGGACTCCCCTGAGCTTGATCGTTGTAACCGCCCTTGCCGAGGACAGTCTCGAACTCGTCACCGAGCCCCTCGACCTGCTTATCGAACCAGGCCACCGTATCGCTCGCCGCTCTTTCCTTGGAGTTACTCTCGGCTTGCTGCTGCCCGTCACGGACGCCGTCGATTTCAGCCTGCTGTTTCTCGATGATCGCCTTCATCTGCTCGAAGGCCTTCGCGACCTCAGGGTTGTACTCTTCCGGGTCGAGCGTCGGGAACTCCAGTTCCTTTTTTTCCTCGACGGCCTCGGGCTCCTCTACCACGAACGTATCGGTGATCGACGCGATTGTCGCGGAGAGTTCCTCGTCCGACTCATGCCGCATGGCTACTCTCGGCGGTACGCCGGCGCGAACTGCCGCGGCAACCAACTCGTCGCTCAGGGCGATCGGGTCGGGTCTAGCGGTTTGGTCTCCGCCAGAGAGCGACTCGTCTCCTTCATCTTCGTCGCCGCTACCCTCAACGACCTTGTCGCTTTCAATATCTCCAGTAACCTCACCAGCCTCTCCTTCTCCGTCGCCAGCTTCCGGAGCTTCAGCTTCAGCTTCAGCTTCAGCTTCTCCACTGACTTCATCGCTCATCTCCGGCTCGGGCGTGGAGGCTTCGACAGCCACAATGATTTCAGCCTGCATCTCTTCAGACAATGCCATGGTATCTCTCTCCTAAGAAAAGGAATTCCTGTGATGAAGATGCCGAGCCTTCAGGCACTTCGCCTGGTGAGTGGCATCTGTGTAGACTGGATTGCCGTCGCTACTCACTTCGCAATTGATCTTCGCGTCCCTGAAGAACTTACGAAGCTCTGGAGCCTGATTGGCGTTCACTCCCGACGCGATGCACTCGATCGGCCATCCGGCCGTTCCGCTTCGCCCTCCTTGTCTTTCGGCAACAAAGTCGCGATAGAAGACTCTGGGATCAAGTGGTGAGGAAGTCCCGATTTTCGCTGGGGCCTTACCCATTGGAAAAAGTTCCTCAATCGTCTCGCCGTCGTCCGACGTGAAGCAATAAAGTGGGATAGCGTACCCTCCTCGTGTAGCGAAAAACCCGCACCAACCTATATTATATCAGAATTAAGTTGATGCGGGTAGTTGTCTTTTCGCTACTAAGCCATCTTCGCGGCCTCAGAGGACTGCATACCCTTGCCTAGTAGCTGCTGCTGAATGACAGAAGACTGTCCTTCTCGTGTCATGCCACCCCTCTGCTGGGGTTGCGGCGGCCCAGTCGGGAGCTTCCCGGACGCCGGGGCACTCTCGACCTCGACCTGCTGTCCAGGTTCAAGAAACTGGACGATAGCGTTCAACTCTGGCATGTCCGAATACTTTGCGATGTGCTTCAGTAGAAGCTGAACGTCGATCGTGCCGCCTGCTTGTTGGATGAACGGGTGCAGCGGCATGATGACCGTGTTAATTAACTGAAGAAGCTTTTGCAGTTTAATCTGCGGGGAGTTCTCCTGCATGCGATAGACGTCGATTTTGATGCTGTATAAGTCGAAGTCGCCTCGCTTGTCCTCCGGCCCGAACCTCGACGTGACAGTCAGGTCAGTGTTCGGAATTTCCTTCTGAAGCATTCGCACGCGGATCGGATCATGCCACTCGTAGTACGCCAGTGCGCGCATGACTTCCTGAGTAGCATCGGCAGTCAGGTCGCTCATGTCCTCGACCTGGGCATTCGCCGACTGCGACATCAGTTGGTCCTGCCCGACCGTCTCGGACATCGCACCGAGCCCACCGAGGCTATCGTAGTTGCCACCAAAGTAAGACGAGAGGTCGCGGACCTGGAGATAGAACGCGAGTGTCTTCTCCTTGATGCCGCCAGCAGTCAGCGTCTCCGGTTTCGAGCCAGGGTACGTGATGCCGTCGCCGTCCGAAGCATTCTTAAAGGCCTCGATCGCGTCTACGTCATCGCCCTGGAAACCAAGGACAGACTTCTCGCTGTCGCCTTGATTACCAAGCTTACGGAATAGGCGGTTACCGAGATCGTGAAGGTCACGCCAGATCTGCACTGGCGCGAGCGGAAGCAGGTTGCCAGGAACCTCCCCGAATCCGAGCTTCGGGAACGGCCCTCCATCAGGCCCGTCCCAGTCGATGATGTTCAGCACTACACCATCCCTTGCGGTCATGGTGACGAGGATCTTCTCCTCCGGAAGCCAGACATCGCGAAGGTTCACGCGATCCTTGAACACTTGGGCGGAACCGCCCTCGGCAATCCCCTCGGCCCTCACCTCGCCATTGATCCCGATCGCCGTAGGCTCGTCTGCATGCAGCTTGTCCCTGGCCTTCTTATCCACCCATTCAGATTCCATCAGGGCTTCGTAATTCATCCAGTAGTCGTGTCCCTCGTACTGGATCTGGTCGTACGACTTCGCGGACATGTCGACGAAATAATCATCGAGCGTAACAATGTCGACGAATGGCGAGCCGTACGGATGACCGAGGTGGTTCCCGGTGGTGTGAATTCCGACCTTCAAGATCCCCATCGAGAACAGGGCCTCGATCACGAACTTGCGGAGCGTCGACTGCAACTTGATCTCGCGCGGAATTTCGTTTACCGCGTACTCCAGATTGATCGCGGTCGCCTTCAGTGGGTCAACCTTCGTGCTCATCATCACACGAGGGTTACGCGGCGTCAGCATTCGCCCGTAAATATCGACAGCCATCTTGAGATTGTTGACCGGAACTATCGTTGGGTCACCGTTCTTGTGATAGTGCGATCCGCAGAACGACCAGATTGCTTCGACGCGCTGTTTACGAGGGAACGCCATTTGCAAAGTTCCCCACTCAATCGCTGTCCGGAGTCTGTCTACTTGCTTGTCGCTGAGAAGAGGCATGCTGTTCCTTTCGAGTTAATGTGATCGCCAACCAGCCGATAGGCGGTCTTTCTTATTATATCGCTCTTCACGCTTTTTGTTTCGCCACGCAAGGCTGCCGTACGGAGTCTTCGGCTTATTCCCCTCATCAGACGGTAGCTTCTTCTCGCGTTCCGTCATGCCTTTCCACGCCAGCGCGTCAGCCATAGCACGGTCGCCATGGTTCGCCTTGGCTCCAGTCGGGTCGTCCTTCCGTGTCGAGCGAGAATGGACTATGCTCCCGTCCGGGGCATGGATGTATTCCAGGCACTCCTCTAATGCCTCCTTGGATCTATTGATTACCCCTCCGCTGTCCTTCTCGATTGCAATACGGTATGCACCCAGAATCGCAGCTTTGACCTCTTTGGTCTGAGCCACTCCAGGGATATCGGACACCTTCTTGGATAGTGCCTCCTCTCGCTTGCGGAGATAGACGTTGCTGTAGTGAAGATCTAACACCCGACTCCCGAATTGCCGGCCCGGACCTCCACTTTCCCATATCAGGTATGGCCTGTTGAACCACCGACAGATCGCCACAGCCTGCCTCGCGAAATCCTCCGGCCGTACGTTGGCGTTCGCGTACTCGAAGACCTTCTGCTGTGTTACGTTGTCCCAACCAGACAACGCTGAATTCGACGCCCCAGTGCCGGCAGAGACGTCCGCGCCGACAGTGTGCTTGTGTTCGATTGGCGGGTTCCCAGCACCGTCCAGCAGGATCCAGAGCTTCAGATGGCCCTGTTGGTCCTCACGAAAGCGAATGGGCTCTCCGGTGTCGTTGTCGTACTCAAGGTCGCCAACCATGAACGGCGGGCGAGCGTGCTCCCTGATCCGTCTATTGATGGTGTCCGGGCTGAAAAACTGGTACACAGAACCGAGGTAATCAATGTCGAGTTCCTGTGCAATATCCTTAGCACTAGCGGCACGCCGACATTGCCTGTCGTACCATGGACTACGCAGCTTACCGTCAAGGATGGGCTCGAACAGATCAGGCCACGAATCTCTACCGTTCGGATCGAGGATTTCGAGTAGCCCGTTCTCATCTGTCGTGTAGGTCCCTATCGACTTGTCTGGATGCACGGACCAATGCATGCGGATCTTGACAATATCCTTGCGATTTCTTACGTCGTAGAATGCGTTATTGGTTCCCATCGGCGTCGAGTTGAAGATACGACAGTCCGTCGCGTCACGAGTGGCCCGCAGAATTCTCCAGCCCTGCTCGACTGCTGCGAACTCGTCGAGCACGATCGCCGTTCGGCGGTCGCCACGAGCGAAGTTGTCGTTGGTCGACTCGCCGTCAATCACGCTGCCGAGTTCAGGGTTCTCGATATGGAGCTTGCGTCGGTGCAGCTTCCTGTCGAACCCACGCGGCAGCAGCCACTTCGGGAGGTTGTGTAGTATGAAGTCGATCTTCCAGAACATCGACTTAGGGTTGCCCTGGTCATCGACATAGGCCTCGACGCGAGACCCAAGGAGAAATGATAGGTCCTTGTGGAACAGCCACGCCCATACAATGATGATGATACAAAGCCACGACGCCCCCATGTCGCGCGTCTTCTCGATGACAGCGTCCTCGAAGCCGAGGGCCCTCGCGAGGTCCATGATCGCTTCTTCCTGGAAGGGATACAGGAGAAACGGCACGCGAGAGAATGGCTTCGGCTTACCGGCAGAAGATGGCCGCGGGTCGTACGTGTAGCAGAAGGCGTTGATGAAGAAGATCGGGTCTTGCTTGCACGCCTCCTTGAGTGCCGCAATACGCTTCGGGTCTTCCATGACACTGGCGTGCATCCGGGCACGCCACTCCATATTTTCCCTGAGGCCTTTTGGAATTTGTCTGCTGAACCGATCAGTCGCCCGCATTAGCCTATCCGAACTTCAATCCCGGAGGTGTCTTTTGGTTGACCTGCCTCGGCGCGCGTGATAATGAACACTGAGTTCGTCATGTGATGAACGGTTTCCAACACAGCGGATAGATTCTTGATACAGTCAGCGTCGTCGATCACCACGCAATCGTAACGCGAACCGCGCATCTCCCGGCAGTCACCAGTCGCACCGCAGCCCCTGACTTTACAGCGAGCGAAACCATTGATAGTTTCGCTAATACTACATCTCGTCCTGTCCCAGCCGCCTGGAATATACATCCATTGCGGAAGGTGGTCCGTTAGGTAGTCGAGCTTACCGAAGAAAGAACTCGTTTCGCTAACGCAACGAAAATTGTCAACCCATCTTTCCATCTTGTAGACGACAAGCGTACTGGTGTTGTCGAAGAATAGCATCCTATGCAGCACCACGCATGCCGCGAGCCAACTGGCACCGACATTGCGTTCGAGCTTCCTGATCGTCAGATCATCCAAGCCGTACGAATCGCGCATTGCAATAAGTGCCCGCTTCTGCCGCTTCTCCAGCACCACCTCACGGCAAGTGTTCTTCTGCCGCGGATCATAGAAACGACAGAACGTCTCGACGAACCACTTAATGTTCTGCTTACACTTTTCTTCGATCGGCAATTTCTTCTTCATTTCTTCTTCTCTCTTCTAGGGTGGAAACGAACCTCAGATAGAACGTACGATAGCTTCAATGATCTCCCA
>Ga0075116_10001510_pt1 | contig 10639 bp, 9 predicted proteins | sample AntAceMetag02UKC_FD_69786 | JGI IMG/M metagenome (GOLD analysis project Ga0075116, IMG submission 69786) | Saline lake microbial communities from Ace Lake, Antarctica- Antarctic Ace Lake Metagenome 02UKC | ecosystem: Environmental > Aquatic > Non-marine Saline and Alkaline > Saline | place...
TGCGACATCACGCCCGACAAGGCTCCTTCGTCGTCCGCTTTGCGTACTCCTTGGTGTCGCGTTCTTTGCCGATAGGGAAAGGTTGATGCCGAGAAGGGCGTAAAGAGATCCGACGAATAGGAGGATTTTAGCCCTGAACGGCCTGTCGGTAGGAATATGCCCGGTAGTGAAAATTTAATTGGGGACGTTTCCCTATTAATGAGGCATTAAAAAGCTTGTTAATTGGGTGACGTCTCCAATTAACGTTTGCTCTGTTGTATTAATTTTAATATAATAGGGCATGGTAATATCTGGGAAAATGTCTCGAATTGGGGAGATTGAGCGGGGGATAGATGAGAAGATTCCTGTTCGGTTTGGGGTCAATAAAAAGAATGAGTTGGTGCGTCTTATGTATGAGACCTCGATCGCTCGGAATATTGCGGTACGGGATCTTTTTGATTTAGATGTGGTCAGGAGTGCTATCGCTGAAGGAAAAAGCGGTCTTTTTGCTCGGATGAAAGCACTTCTTGTTGAGATGCGGTATCCGTCTATGGAGAGAGGGGATAAAACCCGCATTATGCCTGTTAAGATCGCGCATGATGATGAGGAGTGTTCTGTGTGGTCCGGTGAGCTGGTGCCTAAGACTGTATTTGTTGAAAAAGCTGTCCGGGATTATCCGTGGACTGTGAGTTTTATTAAGAATTTCCCCGGGGTCCCGACCATTGAGATAGACAATATTTCATCTACATTGCAGGAGTTGCCGGGCAAGAACGAGATAGAAGGGTATAATTCGCGTAGAGAGAATGTTTTTGTTATTAAAGGAAAAACTTCTTTTGTTAAGAGGTGCCCTTGCACAAAAAAATGTGTGAGATGCGGGTATCAAATACTTAATATTGGATTTGGATGTCCGATAGATTGTTCGTATTGTTATTTACAGACGTATAGCAATATTCCGGGGTTAATATTTCCGGCAAATATTGAAGATTACCTAAGTAGAATAAAGGAGTTGGATAAGGTTACTAGAACTAGGACACGGATTGGAACCGGTGAATTTACTGATTCTTTGGCATTGGATAAGTATACGGGGTATTCGGCGAAGCTGATACCATTTTTTAAAGAGACTAAGAATTTAGTACTTGAACTGAAGACTAAAGCTGCTGATATTCCTGTAGTTATGAAACAGGTGCCTCATGATAATGTTGTGATATCATGGTCAATTAATCCGGAAGAAGTAGCGAATAAATATGAAAAAGGTGCGGCATCCGTTAAGGAAAGAATAGAAGCCGCTGAAAAAGCTGCTGCGCTTGGGTATAGAGTGGGGTTTCATTTTGATCCTATAGTATATTTGGGCGGATGGGAGAAGCATTATGAAAAGATTATAGATCATTTGTTTTCCAATAAGGGCATAAGAGAACGAACAGCATGGATAAGTCTGGGGAGTCTCCGATATACACCGGGCCTTAAACAGATAGCGGAACGGAGGTTCGAAGAAAATAGGATGTTCTATGAAGGCGAATTTTACGAAGGGGCAGATGGTAAGTTTAGATATCCGGATAATATGCGATCTGAGATGTATGAAAAAGTTGTCAGAAGGATAAAGAAACATAATAAGTCATGTTGGGTATATCTTTGTATGGAACCTGAAAAAATGTGGGATAAAGTGGGATTAATTCCCGGATATATGGAGAAATGAATTATATGAAAAATATTGGCAGGTATCTAGTTGATAAATACGGGTCATGGGGATGGATGGGGCAACGCGCGCATGATGCTGCGGCTATAAACAAAGTGTTGCCGCTGGATTTTATTATAAGCTGTGATCGCGGACGTGAAGCGTCACATTATTTTAAAGAAGAGAACATTTTCTCGGTAGAAAAAAAGCGGGGGATTAGAAAAGATTGGTCCAATGAGGATCTAAAAACAGAATTATCGGGAGAGTTTGGTGAAGAAATATATAAAAGATGGTCGAAGAAGAAAAAGGATATAAATCTTTTATGTTACCGGTCAGTGGAACGTTTGGAACAAAAAGCCGGGGAGAAGAATTCAAAACTTAATATATTTTCCGCTTACGAGAATATGAAGACTTATTTCGATAATAAGGTTAGGCTTTATAGTAACCTTGAGGAGCTGTCCATGCCAAGAATACCCGGCAAAATATCATGTCCCGGAAAACACAGCTTTTCAGAATTAGTAGAGGAACTGGGCATGCCTTTTGTTGTACAGTTCCCGTACGGATCAAGCGGAAAATTCACGTTTATTGTGAGGGGGAAAGAAGAATACGATTATCTTCTCGAGAAATATTCTCAAGATGAGGCCGTTATCAGAAAATATATAGACGGAGTATCGCTTAATGTTAATGCTGTTATAGTCTCGGGTGAGAAAGGTGTGAGGATATTGAGCCTTTTTCCTTCTGTTCAGATAATAGGAGTTCCCGAATGTAGTAATTTCAGTTCAGCCTTTTGTGGTAATGATTATGTTCAGTCCGGGCAGCTTGATGAGGATATATTGCAGCAGGTAAGAAGATGCGTGAAGATCACAGGGAAATGGATGTTCTTAGGAGGATACCGGGGCATATTCGGTATGGATTTTCTTGTAGAAGGGAATACTGTCTATCCTGTTGAGATAAACCCGAGATTTCAGAATTCAACGGCGTTTCATAATGGACTTGATGTTGCTTCGGGAAGAGCGGAAAAGTCACTTTTTTTGCTGCATATCGCTGAATTTTGCCGGGGAAAAGATAGGGTTATGAAAGAGTATCTTGACGGCATATCCGAAGAAGATATTAGCGCTTCCGTCCAAGGCGCTCAATTAATAATACACAATAAGGATAAGACCAAGATAGTAACGGGAGAACTCATGCCCGGTATATATCGCAGTGAAGACGCGGGAATAAGATACATTAAGGGCGGCTCGGTTATTACGGATTGCGAGAATGAAGGAGATATATTAATAACTTGCGGAGTGCCCGCCAAGAATATGTGCATAGCGCCTAACGCACCAATATGCAAAGTGCAGGTTCGGGATGGAATTTTAAGGTCGGGGAAAAGATCCGATCTGACGGACCGGATGAAGAAAATTGTAGAATATGTATATGACAGGCTTCGCCTAGAAGATGTTTCGGATAGTGCGGGATCAGAACCTTTGATGTCTGGAACACCCGCTCATAACTGAAAGGAATAAAATGATAGATCGAGAGGCTAAATATTATACAGCAGGTCAAGACGTTAATGATCCTCGAAATGCGCCGTTTTATTTGAGGGCCCTGGTTTTTGATGGACAGGAAAACGAGTTCGGGGTCGGCCTTGTGGAGGAGTTTAACGGTTTTATAAAAGAGAAATATTCTGATAAGCTTAATTATGATTCTTGCGAAAAGTATTGCGATATTCCTAAAAAGATAATCATAGTTAACGCATCACATGATAAGCTGCCTACATCAGACGAGACTGCACGGGTATTTAAGGATGTTCTTGAAAAAAAAAGGTGTGATATCCCCGTCAGAGTGGTGAATAAGAAGGAAGATCTATTAGCTGAGCTGGAGGAGGACGATAATGAAATATTGATCGTTAGTCAGTGCGTAGATAAGAATGTTTATAACTCTGATATGGTGGAATTATTAGAAAAAAAAGGTGCTGTTATAGTGCCCGGGAAAACTACAGCTCCAGGAAGCGTGTTTTCGGATAAGGACAGTACGTACAGGCTTCTCTCGGATAACGGTAAGGTGTGGGACGAAGTCGCGAGGTACAGGAAAGTAGAGACCGAAAACAAAACTATAGAGTTAACAGTTGACGGTATATTCCGTGCTATAGACGAACTTGTGGAGGAGACCGGAGATACAACGTTTTTTGTCAAACCCCATGAAGGCGGAGGCGGATTGGGAGGGTTCCGCATCACTGTAACGGATAAAGGATATATCATACCCGATCTTTCAAAAGTTTCGGGTGACAGTTCGGATATAAAACCTACTTTTATAGATATTGATGTTGAGGGTGAAGCTAAACTAAAAGAGATCTTGTGGGTGTATAGACTATTTGCCGGAGACAAAAAATTATCCGCAAATTACATTGGTGTTGATCTTGATATCACGGATGATGAGGCTTCATCTCTTAAGGTTATTAAAGAATATTTGGTTCGCAGTAAGGCCAGGAAAAAAGAAAAGCTTGAGTCTATGACTATGGACAAGGGGACTGTTCGAGCTGCCCTAATAAACGCTATTGGTATATTTGAGAAGAAATTCGGAAGAAAGTATGTTCCGCTGGTGAATGAACATTTGGATTTCGGGTTATGGGGCCTAAGAGCTCATTATAGATTATCGACAGAAGGCATCTTGCTGGAGACTATGTACCATAGAGTTTTTCAGGTAGCGTTTACTGAAGAAGGCTTGGGGTATGTAGGATCTGACAATATATCAAATAAACAAACCGGAGAACTTGAAATTTTAAGGTTAGGCCCTGTGAATAGCGTGATGCTAGGAGCCATAGGAGGCAAGACGTCTCTTTTTGATACACTAGGCAAAGGCGCGGGAGCATTGGTACTGTTGTCAGGATTGCTCTCCGATGAAGAAAAGGTGAAGACTCCATTAAGAGTTCAACTTGATCTTGCAGCCGTTTCGCATCGTATAGGTGAAGGTAACGCTGATACGGCTAGAGGATTATGTTTGGCGTCAAGATGGTCTGAATTTGTTAAAAATACCGAGGAATGGTTGGAAGATAGTTTGAGATATTACGCTTGGAAGAAAAAAGAATAGATAGTTAATAGTTAGTAATTGGTAGTTTGTAGTTTAACCCGAGGGACACCTTTAAACACAAAAAAGGGGACACTTGCCCTCACGAATTTGCAAACGGTACAAATTCGTATTGCCCTGTAATGGTCAATAGTCAATTGTCTATGGTCAATGGTCAGGTTATTGTTTACGAGGAGTTCTATGAATTCTCTTTGGATAATCATTATATCCTTTATTGCTTTCGGGCGTGCCTAAAGTTGGGCTATGGTATACAATATTATGCTGTTTTATCGGTCAAAAGAGTTACATCTGCTTGGGGTAGGTGTTATAATGATATGTCTTGAAGCCGGGATGATAGCGGAAGCTTTAATCTGTGTGAAGAGGCACAGAAAAGAGGATAAATCTCTTGTTTGATGAAAGAAATCTGTGGTATAGTTTTGTCTTGTAAAGTGCGCCTGTAGCTTCCGCCTTCGCCGAACTAATTAGTATTCTCTGGCTACGGCGGACAGATCTAGTTTGCGGCCGGGCTTTGCAAAGTGTAATTGTGGTGTTTCGAATAGTTATTATAAAGTGCGCCTGTAGCTCAATTGGATAGAGCAACTGGCTTCGAACCAGTAGGTTGCAGGTTCGAGTCCTGCCAGGCGCACCAGCATTTTTGACTTTGTCAAAAATGCAGAGCAATGGAACATTAGAGCATTAATAGAAACGGATGGTTCCATTGCGGTCAAATGTTCTATTGTTCGAATGTTCAAATATTATGGTGAAGATATTAAATAATAAGTAGCTGGGGTTTAAACCCCAGCTACAATTGTGAATAAATTTTGTGCACAGCTTCACAGATGTTAAAGAAGAGGGGAAGGGTACATTATATGGAGATATATAGCAAAGAAAGAATAGAGTCGATATATGACAAACTGGTTGACGGGATCAAGAAGTATACCAGTGAGCATGGATTTAAAAAGGCGGTTATCGGTCTTTCCGGGGGGATAGATTCTGCTGTTACTTGCGCTCTCGCGGCTCGAGCTTTGGGGATAGATAATGTTTTAGGGATAGTTATGCCGTCAAAATATTCTTCTGCGGAAAGTGAAGAATACGCACGATGCCTGGCAAAGAATCTGGGGATAGAGCTCCGGACGGTGTCAATTTGCGATACCTACGACTCATATCTCAAGATGCTTGAGAGCGATCTTGGAGGTAACGAAACTGAAGAGATAGAGATATATCATCAGAATATTCAGGCGCGCATAAGAGGGAATATTCTTATGGCTTTTTCTAACAGGTTCGGTCATCTGGTTCTCGCTACAGGGAATAGGAGCGAGGCTATGATGGGATACTGCACTTTATACGGCGATACTGTCGGAGGGCTTGCCGTGATATCGGACGTTTTTAAAGCCGGGGTTTATGGATTAGCTGAATATATTAATCGCGGCGAAGAGATAATTCCTGTGAGCATAATAGACCGCGTTCCTTCTGCGGAACTTAAGCCGGGTCAGGCGGATCATCATAGCCTCCCGCAGTACGATATCCTGGACGAGGTACTTTATAGGCATCTGGATAAGGGCTGTTCACAGAAAGAGATAGAAGAAAAAGGGTTTGATCCTGAAGTTATAAAAAATATTATTGCCACTATTAAAAAAATGGAGTATAAAAGGATGCAATGTCCGCCGGGCATTAAAATAGATAAACAATAAACAAAAGGATATAAGAAAATGGCAAATGAAACAGTATTCAAACGTTATAAAGGTAATCCCATTGTTACGTCAAAAGATGTTCCAAGAGCAAACAGTATACACAATAGCGCCATAGTGGAGTTTGACGGAGGGTATGCAGGTATTTTTAGGGTAGATGAGATAGATTTCAATTTTACTATGCATATGGGAAGAAGTAAGGACGGTATAAAATGGAATATAGATCCCGAGCCTCTAAATATGGAATGCGATGATCCTGAAATACCTATAAAGGCGCGGACATATGATCCTAGATTGACAAAAATAGATGATACATATTATTTTACCTGGTGCATAGATTCTCCGCAGGGACCTTGCATAGGGCTTGCAACGACGAAAGATTTTAAAGTTTTCAAACAACTGGAAAATATTATGCCGCCGGCTAATCGTAATTGTGTTATTTTTCCCAGAAAGATAGACGGTAAGTTCGCCATACTGCATCGGCCGAGTGATCGGGGACATACACCGTTCGGAGATATGTTCTATTCTACAAGTCCGGATCTTAAGCATTGGGGATGTCATAGGTTTGTTTTCGGTACGCTTCCTAACGGATGGCAATCTACCAAGATCGGACCGGGTCCAGCACCTATAGAGATAGATGAAGGGTGGCTTCTCATATATCATGGAGTATGGACCAGTTGTAACGGGTATTTGTACTATGCCGGCGGGACTATACTTGATAAAGATAAACCCTGGAAAGTTCTGTACCGTACCAAAGATTATCTTTTAGCACCCACCGAACAGTATGAAAGAGTGGGGGATGTTCCCAATGTGGTCTTCCCATCAGCGGCAGTAGTGAAAGATAACGTTTTGCGTATGTATTACGGGTGTGCAGATACCTGTGTATCAATAGCCGAAGCGAAAGTTACGGATATAGTCGATTTTGTTAAAAATCATAGCTATTGATATTTGAGAGAATGATGATAGAAGGGAAACTATGAAGGAACCTCTGATAGCTGTAGTTGATGACGAAAAAGAAGTTATAGGAGTTCTATCTGAATACCTTACTCTTAGAGGCTTCAAAGTAAAAGGGTTTTTGGATCCTGCTATCTTTCTAAATTTTTTGGAGGAAGAACTTCCTGATCTTATTGTGCTGGATGTCATGTTTCCGAAAGAAAATGGATTCGATATTTGCAAAAAACTTAAAGATAAAAAAGTGTATGCTGATATTCCTATCATAATGCTTTCGGAGAAGGTAGAAGAGCAGGATAAGGTTTTTGGTCTTGTTCTCGGTGCGGATGATTATGTTTCTAAACCTTTCTCTTTAAGTGAGCTTCAGGCAAGGATAGAAGCTGTTTTAAGACGCTCTTCTCAGAATGAAGAGTTTCAAAAGATCACTGTAGGAGACCTTATAGTCGTTGACAACGATAAACATGAGGTCAGAGTTTCCGGAGAAAAAAAAGACCTAACTGTTACTGAGTTCAAAATACTAGAATGCCTTTCACTACGCAAAGGGCACGCTTTTGGTCGAGACAAGATATTGGACTATATCTGGGGCGATGAAAAGATAGTTACAGAGCAGACGGTAGATGTTCATATTAAGCATATCAGAGAAAAACTTGGACCAAGGGCAGGAAGCCTTATCAAAAATATAAGGGGCTTAGGTTACAAAATAGAAGATACCCCTTAAAATCCTACCATTTAAAAATTAATCAATAATTAATTAAAAGCTATGATAAAATTAATCATGTTCATGTATACTTTAAGAGAATATAAAGGTATATGTTGTTCCGAGAATAGGGAGGATGACATGGAAAAAAAGGTAGTAGCTACAATAGATGATGAGAAAGAAGTTATTGATATGATCTCTAACTATCTGAATGAAAGGGGTTTCATTGTTGCTGGATTTCAGCGCCCAGAAGAGTTTTTAGCATATTTAGACATAACCCTGCCGGATATTATTCTGCTTGATGTGATGTTCCCAGGATATAACACTACCGCTGAACATGAAGTTTACGCCGGGTACGAGGTTTGCAAATATATTAAATCAAGCGAGAGTATTGCGGAGATACCAATTATATTAGTTTCTGCTAAGTCTAGTGAGGAAGATAAAGTAGACGGTTTAAACCTGGGTGCGGTTGATTATGTAGTTAAACCGTTCTCCCTGGAAAAGCTTAGAAGTAAGATAGAAAGGGCGTTAGAGAGTATAAGGATTTTAAAAGTTGAGCAAAGATTTAAGAGAATGAAAAAAAGAGAACTTGAAAGAAGAAAAATTAAAATGGAAATAACCGAAAAAAGAGAGGACAAAAAGAAGCGGATTAAAGAGATGATAGACCAGTTGTCATTAGAACAAGATGGAGCTTCTCCTGAGAGCGGAACTGCATAGTATTCCCACCTTCAATAAATTACTTTCGATATTCTCCCATAACATTGCTACAAAAGAGCTTTTGTCATTTTGTACGGGTTTTTGGACCGGCCTATTACTATATTATATATAATATACTTGAAAATACTCTAATACCTTGTTATAATACGGTTCAAAAATAGTGCCCGCATAGCTCAGTTGGTAGAGCAACTGACTCTTAATCAGTGGGTCCAAGGTTCGAGCCCTTGTGCGGGTACCAGTTTTTGATATTAAGAGAGTGTCACATTTTGAAGGTAGTATTGGGCTCGAAGAGAGACAACGAGCCTGCAATCTAGGGGAGCTGCGAATGTGTGAGCAGCGACCAACGAACGAGATGGCGAATGGCCGACCGGAGGGCGCAAATGGTTTCTGACACGAACGATAGTGAGGGTCAGTAAAATAAGAAAAGCCCGTAGGCGCCGAGCCCTTGTGCGGGTACCAGTTTTTTATTATAAGAGAGACGTAATATTTCGAAGGAAAATTTATTTTCACGAGCGGGTGTAGCTCAGTTGGTAGAGCATCACGTTGCCAACGTGATTGTCGTCGGTTCGAGTCCGATCACCCGCTCCATTTTTTTAGTTTAGTATATTGGTTTAAGGAAGTGTAAATCCTATGAACCTAATAAAAATATACGGGCGAAGTGAGGTTATCCGCTCCGTTCATTGAGATCCACAGCGATTTACAAGAAACGCGAGGAATTATGAAGATAGCAGAACTTTTAGAGAAAGAAGCAGTGTCTGTCGATATTAAGTCTAAGGATAAAGGCTTGATCTTGGCGGAGATGGTTGATCTTTTGGTTGATTCGGGGAATGTGAAGAAACCCGACACCAATGAGGTTATAAAGAAACTGAAAGAGAGGGAGGCCCTGGGATCTACCGGAATCGGTAAAGGGGTCGCTATTCCTCATGCTAAATGTCCCAAATGCAAAAAAATGGTAGCGGCCTTTGGTATATCAAAAGAGGGCGTAGATTTTAAATCACTTGATGGACAACTCACATATATTTTCTTCCTATTAATAGCTCCGGGAGAGACTCCGGGGCCTCATCTTAAGGCTTTAGCCAGGATATCGCGTTTGTTAGACGATAAGTTTGTAAGAGACAGATTACGAGCTACCGGAAACGCTCGAGATCTTTTGAAAATAATCAAAGAAGAGGAACAGAAAAAAGCGCAGTAAACAGGTCCAGGTTGCTGACGGTACGATCTTAAAAGTACCGTTTGGGAGCCGTAATATGTGTTAGTGTGTGTTTTTTGTCTGCGCAGGTTAGAAATATGAGAAGACTAAAATGGTTATACCCGGGTATGCTCATTAAAAGATGGATATTCTTGTCCGTATTCGGGATACTTATGATATCTATGGGTTTTGTTATTGTCATTGCTGAACGTAATCCGGACAGCAAGGCAATGGCAGGGGTCGTGATCATTGCGGGGATCCTATGTGTTATAGTCGCTGTTAAGAGGATCATAAAGTCTTTGATGACAGTACTCGTCACTAAACCCGCCGGCAAAGGGAACGATCTTGTAGATAAAATATACGAAAAACGTATACTTGAAAAAGGACCAAAAATAGTTGTTATTGGAGGAGGAACCGGGCTTTCTACCCTTCTTACCGGACTCAAACAAAAGACCAGCAATATTACCGCTATTGTGACTGTAGCGGATGATGGGGGTTCTTCAGGAAGACTCAGGGAAGAATTTGACGTTTTGCCTCCGGGAGACATCAGAAACTGTCTTGTGGCATTGTCCGGATCGGAAGATCTTTTGGGCGCGCTTTTTCAATTTAGATTTACACAGGGAGAGGGCCTGCATGGTCATAATTTTGGCAATCTTTTTATAACAGCATTATCAAGGGTTACCGGGGACTTTGCTAGC
>Ga0075116_10001511_pt1 | contig 10637 bp, 18 predicted proteins | sample AntAceMetag02UKC_FD_69786 | JGI IMG/M metagenome (GOLD analysis project Ga0075116, IMG submission 69786) | Saline lake microbial communities from Ace Lake, Antarctica- Antarctic Ace Lake Metagenome 02UKC | ecosystem: Environmental > Aquatic > Non-marine Saline and Alkaline > Saline | place...
TAAGCGTAGGCATAATGCTTTTGAGCGTAAGTTGCGCAAGCAAATTCAGTCTATTAAAAACAAGCAGACATGAATATCAAATTCCTCCCCCCCAAGCAACGTCGCCCAAAGAGGTCATCCGTAAATGTACGGAAGACGTAGGCTCTGAAGGCGACGTTGCACTCTTCTTATGCGTTGAACTATATACGTCCAACGATATAATCTTTCAACTCATCGGAATCATCGCGCAATACGAAGTAAGGGCTGATTGGGACGACGGTTTAAAACCAAAAGAACGTCCCGCAAACAAATACTTGTTTAAAACAAACTAGCTGCCTTGTATTCTTTTTGTTTTTTGCATTTCTTCTTTAATTATATTATTTTGCAACACTTTAGCTTTAGCAATGGCGTTTAATTTTGACATCATTTGCCTTTGATTTGCGTATTCTATTTCAGCTTTACTTTTAGCGTTAGCTTCCATTGCCTTCATGTATTCATAGCCTGTGTCAACACCTAGTATTGAATCAATATGTATCATCCATATTTCTTCAAAGTCTGCGATGTTGAGACTGTAAGCTGCTTCTGGATTGAAAATAATAACATCATCTTTAAGCAAAACTTTCTTTTTGTTTTCTCTTACAGCGTCACCATTATCAATCTCACTTATAGTGACTACCCTGCCATACCACGAAGTTCGCCTTCTATACATTGAATCTTTAGCTGACAGATCGAGAAAGGTTAGCGTTTCCAACTTATCAAACCTGTGAAAAAATACTGCATCTTCGTGAATGATCTTGATTTGCTTAACTCTTTCGTCAATTTCTTCAGACCTCTTCTTTAGAGCCTCCATCACTTCCATTACTTTTGTTTCCACGTTTTCGTCTGGATTCATTTTCTTCTCCTTTCAAGTTTTGATACAACTAATTTGTTATAGGTTCCGTCTGGATATAATATGTTAGCATTAATAAGCGTCATAAACAACCCGACTGTTAATATGCCACAATCCGCTATGAATTTGTCAACATTAAATGAACATTCCCACAGGTTTATTTTGTATTTCTCATAGTCGCATTTAACGCTACAATTCGCCCATGCAGCGCACATAGTGATAATCTCTACAGGCTTTGTATTCACAAGTTGTTCTAGCCTTGGAGGTCGAGATTTTTTCTCAGCTAGTCTTGTTTCAAACTCTTCTTTAGTCATCTATCCATCCTCCCATTTGTTTTTCTTGCTTCGCCTCCTGTGTAAAGCCTTTTTGTTTTAATGCGTTGGCTATCGTGCCAACTGATGCGGGCAAGGTTTCGTGGCTTAAATCTAGGTAATATGCATACGACATATTCTGGTTCATGCGACAACTGGTGGCCCTATGGAAGTACGGTTCCTTTTTGAGATGGTCTAAGAGCGCGTTCTTGCTTGCCGGAAGATCGTTTCGTAACCCTCGATAAGCCAGTTCCCATTGGCTGTAGGCAAGCGCAAAATTAATCCTAACAAATTCAAGACCGTTCTCTTCAACAATATCAATCCAGTAACCTTTTAGCTTCTCTTGCGCCCACAGGTTAGCCATATCATCAAAGAAAACATATAACGCTTGTTCGTACCTGACCTTAATATCCTGCAACCTGGCCTTTTCTCCAATGAAGCAAGAGAATTCTTCGCTCTCCTTGAGAAAGGTGTCACACGCTGCCGCTACAATAGACAGATGAATTTTTTGCCTGGATTCAATTTTTTGTTTATCATCATCAAAAGCCTTAACATAATTGTTTATTTTTTGGTTCATCGACTCCCAATACTTTTCTTTGTTAAGTAGTATATGATCTCCAATCTGTCTAAAATAGTTTTTGTTAGCCTGCAACCATAAATATGCGTCAGCATTGCTGACATCTTTTTCGTGGTTTCTGAAAATAACGAGCTGAATACAGCGTGAATTTAAAGCTGCATCCAAAGGATGTTCTTCTCCTGAAATCACCAATGTTGATCTTGCCTTGTAAGACAATATTTCGTTTTGTTTTTTACTACCCTTTACGATAAGAGATTTGTCGTAAACTGATCTAAGGAAGTTATTCTTTCGTCCAATGTCAGCGTCTCTGTTTCGGTATTCTTCCAGCCAAATAGGTATCATGGACATCTGATTTGTGATTCTCGAAAGACCAACCTTCGTCGAATGAAAATTAATACCCTTCTGTTCAAAGCCAAAAAAGGACGAAATCCAGTTTGCAATTGTACTCTTGCCTTCGCCTTGCTTCCCATGAAGAAAGAGGAAGGGGAATACACCGTAAGTTTTCAAGATTTCCGGCATGAAGAAGTTTGCTATTGTCCAACCGATAAGAAGCCTGGCGTTATTGCCGCCTAAAATGATTGACATATGAGCCTGAATTTCATCTATGCTTATGTCGTCCGTTCTCTCGCTAGACAACTCCGGTATGATCTCAAACTCTGTGATATCGTCAAGCAACTTATAGCCTGAATCGCCTATCCAGATTATACCATCGTCGGATGCAGGGTAAAACTCAGCATCCTTGTATGCTCCGTTGGCAAAAAACCAAGCCTTATAATCTTCGTGATAACCATAATGATCTAGCTTGTTTACTATCCTACCGTCTTGTTTCATAAATAAATATCGCCACACTTCCGAAAGATCAGAGTCCTTACCGTAGAATTCGTAATCGCCCAAACTGTAACAAAACTTTTGAAATTGAATTTTGCTGACCATATAATCGGGAGTTAAAATCATAGACTTAGAAACGCCGTAAGATGAATCAAATCTGCAAACTCGTTCAGCGTTTCCATCGCTAGAGTACATACTGTTTATTATTTTAATTGTGAAATTAGAAAGTTTAGCTTTGCTTTCTCTGCCAGGTTTTGTTTTCCAATAACATTGAAAATCTTCTTCTATCGGGCCTTGATAAAAATATCGTTCAATGCGTCTTTCCATAAAAGAACGATGAGCCGATAGGAGTTTCCATTTATGCTTATATGATGAATATGTAGTGGCGTTTTTAATACATTTTTTATACACTTCGTATTGACCACCCTGGGCGAGCATACTATCTATATCAGCCTTGCCGTCTTTGATGCAAACGTCCGGGAGTTTTGCTATCAAAGTATTTATCTTAGCTTCGCTACAAAGTTTCCTAGCCATAACATAAGCATAGAATTCAGTATCAAATCTCTTCGTAAAATCTTCTTTGTAATTTTCGTAATCAGGATTGTCTTTTATTTCGTTATCAAAACAGATAATAACCTTTTTAGTTTCAAAGCTGCGAAGCAAATCAGGTATGTAATTAAATTTAGTTCCCGAAAAAGAAGCTATGCCAGGCAAACCTATCGCTGGAACTCCCATAACGCAACTAGCGATAGCCTTGAATTCGCTTTCCGCTATGACTAATTGTGTTTGGTCGTTGCCAAACAAGACATATGGCACATAAACATGAAAAGGAAGTCCTTTTATGCCGAATTTATGAGGTCTTAAATGGTGAATATAGAATTCTACTTGGCCAGTTTCATTTTTCCTTGGAGCAAAATAAGGTATGACAATATTTTCATGTGATAATGACTGATGAAATCTCTCTGGTAAATCGTTAAGGTACGAATCTCTTTTAACAATTTCTTTTGAGCAAGATTTGATTTGTACCTTGTCAATGATTTCGTCATTGAATCCCCTTTTTTCTTTTAGAGACTCTCGATGTTTGTCAAGCAATGGTAATCTATTAACAATTTCAGCGAATATTTTTTCGGTTTCTTCCACTCTTACCCCCTAAAAAATAAGGGAGAGGCTGCTAAACAACTGCAACCCCTCCCTCTAACCGTTTAAAGAGGAACTGAATCCTCCCCTTCGACTTCGCCTACGGGGGTGAGAAGAGGCTCGTCGTCAGAAACGGTTTCGTCGCGCTCGACCTTGCCAGCTTTTTCCATATGAATGAAGTTTTTCACTACAGGAATGATTTCGTTGAGCGTTTTGTCATCAATGATTTCCTTTTTTATCTGCGGATTAATAACATGAAACTCCCACTGGTCTTTAGTGGCCTGCGAAGATATTAGGGTGTATTGCGAACCAAACGGAACTCCCATCTTATCAACATAAACCATGTTGCAAAGAGACTTGCCAGCTTTGTAACTCATCTTACGGAAACTCAACTCCATGGGGATGAGATCGTCGTTTACAAGGCAGATTACGTCGATAGACAGCTTGCACTCCGGAACCTTTGAGTCGTCACCATTGCCCCAATCAGCCCAATTCTGTTCATGTGGACAATTGCTGCACAGATCACCGTTAGTAGATTTTAATAAATCGTTTGTTCTGCAAATAAGTTCTGACGTTTCTTTGTTCAAATACGATGCTGACTCCCTAATCATTATTGGAATGATTTTTACTTCCGAACCATAGTTTTCGCCACGAACCTCGCAACTGAATTCGCCAGGAACAGCCAGCCCGTCTGCCGCCTTCGACATTTTCTGCGTGAGCTTCAATCTTGGAATTTTAAGAATTTCGCTACGAATATTGACAAGTTTGGTATCTCCCATTTCTGCTTTGAAATCGTTCAACGCTACCAATCCGCTTTCTTCTTTTTTCACCATTTGCTTTGTCATGCCTTGCTCCTTTCTTATGAGGCTTTCGCCTCGTTATTTTAATTTAATCTTCGTAAATTTGTCATACTGTGCGCCATCAATGAAAACGCCTTCATTCATTTTTTCACGCGCTATCTTCTTAAATGTTTGTATATGGATTTGATACTTCATAGCATTTTCATATCCATTTGCCAACAACCATTTAGTACACGCATCTTCATCAACCCTCTTGATATTAATTACAGCTTCAGCAACTATCTTTCTATCACCGAGGATTTTAAGGTCGGCCTTACTCATGCCAACAATAAACGGCCCCCAAATAACCCTGATTTCCTGTTCTTTTTCCAGTATTTCTTTGTTCTTTTCCTTCAAAGCCATTTCCAATTCAAACTTATCGTTCAAAAGCGAATCCAATTTCTCGGCTATCGGGTTAATCTGCGCTACCAATTGTTCCCTGGCTTCTTCGTCTTGATCTTTTCTAACCCCTTCCTGCATTTCTTTATACTCTGATACCACATCTTGCAATTCACTCATGGTATTCTCCTTCCGTTGGTTTAAGATATCTTACATAACTATGCCTTTAATTTTTCTTTGCCTATAAATTATTGTCATTATTCTCCTTTCGTTAGTAATTCAGCCAGTCGCTTTGTATCTCCGGTTATATTGTCAGCAATTTTATCTTTTCGTTTCAACGCTCGAAGCACAAGACTGTCAACAGCCCCCCGACAAACCAGATCATAATAAATAACATTTTTATCTTGGCCTATCCGGTGCGCTCTGTCCTCTGATTGCTTCCTTGTAGCGTAACTCCAAGGACAACCATAATATATAACGTGGCTGGCCGCAGTTAGAGTAATGCTTTCTTTCGCAGTTTCTACTTGAGCAATAAAAATACAAGGTTCAGAACAAGTTTGAAATTCATGTTCAAACGCTTTCCGTTCATCAAGTTTGCCACCATATTTGACAATTCTGCCTTTCCATTTCTTTTGCAATTTCTCGTACAAGATTTTCATGTCAGCCTGAAACCAAGTAAAGATGATAACCTTTTCTTTTTCAAGGTCTTGCAACAAATCAAACAAAACTTTCTGCTTACCACAATCGAAGGTCTTGTAGTTTTTCTCCTTATCATAGAGGAAGCCTTGGCAAACCTGTTGCAATTTTTGAATAACTGCCGTTGCGCTTTTAACTTGAAAACATTCCTCGTCAAGCATGGTGCGCAAATACTTTTTCAATGATTCGTAATGCCTGCTTTGTTCGGGGGTGAAATAATAGTTAATTACCTTGTATATCTTCTTAGGCAAATCTAAACATTCGTCCTTGGTGCGTCGAATTGATAATTGTCTTGTCAACATTCTAAGTTCGTCAAGATTTTTATACTTAACGGCTTTACGAATTTCCTTCATCATACCCTTCACTCTAATTCTAATCTTCTTGTAAGCTATATACTTGGCACAAAAAGCAAAGAAGTTACCAAGATGACTCGGTTTGATAATATAAAATTGACTCCAGATGTCCTCCGGTGATTTTGTTACTGGTGTACCAGTGAGCAAGTAGCGAAACGGAGTTTGTTGCGCTATCTCGATTGCCGCCCTTGTTTGTTGAGAGCCTCGGTTTTTAATTCGGTGGCTTTCGTCCAGAACGAAAGTTCTAAAGCTAGTCAAGTTCAACTTCCGACGCATAATTCTCATGCCTTCATAATTTATAACGTATATATCGGCTGGCTTGTCAAGAAGCGTTGTTCTTTGAGTAAGCGTACCTACAAGTTCATGCACCTTAAACCCGTAGCCAAACTTTTCAACTTCTGAATTCCAAACTGACACGCCTGATAGCGGGCCTACGATCAAACACGGGAAAGGATTACGGCCTTCGGCCTTTAGCCTTTTCAGATGTTCGAGAATGACCAGACTCTTGCCTAATCCCATTTGAAGGAATATGCCAGCACAAGGCTTATCCTTCAAAAATTCAAGTGTCTCTTCTTGATGTTTAAATAGTTGCATTATCTACTTATTTCTTTTTCCTTCTTAATCCCGTACCACGCGGCGGTAGTTTTGTGCTACCTGTCAATCTTTTGTGCCGCGCTCCGCGTTCCGCTGTCGTTCGTGGCTTCCCGCCCCTTCGTTTCCCTGCTGGCATACTAGCCTCCTTTACGTTTCTTTACGTTTCTTTACGATTTGCAGCCTCATCTTCCCTAACGATCTATCAGTTACCCGTGCGGTGCCTTCAAGCATATGCGCGATAGACCCGCGACTTAGCCCAAGGCGGCGACAATACTCCAATATACTGCCCGCCTGGTTACACATCGACCGCAGCTTGCGGATGCGCCTCTCGTTTTCGGCGATTCCCTCGGCTGTTGGTCGTTTCGCATATCCTGACATCCCTTACCTCCCCTTCCCCATAGCCTTCAAACAAGCCTTCGTGATTGCAAGTGGTGCTGTGCTATCTACACATTCACATCTGCTTGACAATGAATCACCCTCAAAGACTTCAATCTTTTCTTGCCCTGCAAACCCCCCGTGTATTGTTATGAACAAGTCTTTTTCCTTCATCTTTTCCACCAACAACCATGCATCTGCTATGGATTCACAGGGGTTCCATGACCAAACTTCTTTGAAGTTCTCATTGACAAAGAGTGGGCAATCCCTTCCTTCCTCTTGCGGATATTCACTCCATTTCATCACATGAATTGCAGCCAATTTATTAAGTTTATTGTGTGTCATCCCCTACCTCCCCTTCCCCCACCAATACACGCCCCACTGCGTTTGCGGTGGTTGGCAAAGTTTCAGATATTTTTTCAAATCCAAAATCTCATCCTTCTTTGGCATGACCTTAATCTTTGGCCGCGTTGGCAACCGCTGTATCGGTCTGACTATCGTTGTGTCCATCACTCCCCCTCATAACGGCAGATAATCGTTATTTTTCTTTTTGAATATCAAACCCCAAACCCACACTGGAAACGCAATGATTGCAGCAAGCAGAAATAGTGCTACAAATTTTACAATCGTCCATTTCGTTGCTTTCATTCTTCCCCTTTTATTCGTTTGTCCTCGAAATCCCAACCGTCCATCCATTCGCCTATGAAGGCCCTTGAGAACGTGACCGAGCCTCTATACTCGCCGCGCTTGTCACGATACGGGCATGATGTTTTCGGCTTGCCTTCCTGCCTGGCCTCGCGCCCTTTTTTGTTCGCTCCATCGAGTGCCCTGTTTCCCATTATTCCCCCCTCATTCGTTTGTTGCGCTCGATTAGCATTACGTCGGTATACTGAGCGCATACAGTGGCATCCCAAACCGAATACTGTGGAAACGCTGGCCCACCTATATCAAATTTCTTTTCCATCGTCAGCCTCCTTTCCCGGACTCGTCTCAACAAACGCGCCCGCTTTTGTTGCAGCCTTGAACAATCGCTTAATGGTGATTGCCTTATCTTTCATTTTTTCCAAATCTTCATTCAACCACCGGATATGCATTACCAGCAACTCAATATCAGTCATCGTCGCCTCCAAGTTTGCAATTTAACTTCGCCGCGACGCTTCGCGCCTTTCTTCGTGCGTAACCTTTGCTTTTGTAAATCTCGCAGCCTACGAACAATGTCTTGCCTATCTCTATTTCAACGCACCACGCTTTCAGCGCAGCGCGAGAACAAGAGGGAGCAACTGATACAACGTCAACTTTTACCATTGGCCCCTTTCAAACCAAGCCTTCGCTAATTCCGCGAAGTCTGACAACCTTAACGTGATCTTCCAGGTTTCTTGGTTTTTCCGATGTGCTACCACCGGCATCATCGTTGTTTTCAATTCAACATCTTTTTCAGCTTGCTGTAAGGCTTGCTCTATATTCAGCGTTTCCACCCTTTTACATTCAACATGGAAAATACCGTTCAACTCCGTACACGCGCCTTTGAATTGTATGTCAGCCGAATCAGATCGGCCTCGATATTGCACAGACCTCTCGGCGTCCAGGCCATACTCTGTGAACTTGTGAGCAAGTTCAAGTTCACCACCCTTGCCTTTGTTCTTACTCATCCGGCCTATTTGTTGCCTGGTTTTTTTCATCTTATCTCCCATCAAAAACCGTATGTGTTTAGCAATGCTTTTCGTACAAGTTCAGAAAACGACATACCTTTTCGCTCTGAAATCTTGTCGAGTTTCTCCATCATGGCAATCGTTATTCGCACCCCTTTAAATATCATCGGCGCTCTTTTCATATACTTCGAATATTTATCAATCTTATCTTTTTTCTGAATTCGTGCCATTATTTTGCTACCCTCCCTTCGGGAAAAATGTTCAAAAACATGAAAATCTTGGGCATTAATTCCAGCATTGCATTGTCTGAAGCTGCCTTCTTAAAGAAATTCACTAGGCTTGTAATATGTATGCAAGGCGAATTCGGATATTTTCGATGCAACGCTTGAGCGTCTTCTTTGTGAGTTACTAAAAATAACTTCTGGCCGTCTATGAAAAACTCAAGCATAAACCGAATATCGCCTTCCAATATAGCGCGAAGCGGCTGGTCTAAAAAAAGAGTTTCAGTAGCTGGCTGCCAAACGCCCTCTTTCTTTTCAAAAACCTTGTGAATTAGCCGAGTTGATTTTTGGTCTCTAGCTTTCGATCTTATCTGCACCATCAGAGTTACCCTTCATTATGAAATCAGTTAGCAATGAACCCACTTTCGACAAGTTAGAGACTTTCGCTTCGTCAAAACTCGTTCGATGAGTTAAGAAATACTTGAGGCAACTCATTTCGTCTTTCGTCAGCCCTAAATCCCCGTCTAAAAATCGTTCGTTGATAAGCCGCATATCTTTCACAGCTTCTTTTGAACATCGTTTTTCAGAGTTCCACAATTCATTAAACGGAAGCCAGTTCAAATCATTCGATGCGATCTCCTTGGTAACGTCAACATCCTTTTTTACCATGCAAATCTCGGTAAAATCTCGCAGCTTGGTTATTATGCTTTGCCTGGTACTCAACATTTGCTTGGGAATGTTGGTATGACTTGTTCGCTGACCGTTAGCGTTATAACCGTCAGCAAACGCTACAATATCAAAAACTAGAGCCTTCAAATCTGCGTCGTGTAATATGCCTACTTTTTTTGTGCTAGTTTCATTCATTTTGTTCCCCTTGATTTAATAGTGAACTATGACAATCCCATTCAACAATTTCTTCTGCAACCATTTCTTTTTCAAATTTTATAGGCATTGGTTTTTCTTTTTTAACTAGCCTTGTGCCTACTACCCTTTTTGTGCAAATATTTTCTTTGTACTCTATGACTGACAACTTAATTCCGCTAAAATCCCGAGTGATTCTAATAAATTTATCGTCAAAATCCTTTCTGAAAATTTTGAGTTGCTTTGCAACATTTTGAAATTCTTCTTTAGTTCTTGTGCTATAAATTCCAAAAATCTTTAAAGGGTGTGTTGGTTGAGGAAAGCCAGGATTAGCCTCGTAAAAATCTGCGATCTCCCGCAAAGCGTTTGCATATTCTTTATTTGTCATAGCGTTTCCTTTCCTTACCATACAACATTTCATGATATGCTTTATCCCATGCCCTAAATTTTATTTCTCTCATATCGTTCTCCTTCAATAATCGCCGTTGTAACTAACCCCGTTAATTCGCTCCTGGAATTCGTTTTCAGACTCAACGTATCCAGGGAATATCCTCACGGGCTTTTTCAAATTGTTTCGCACAAACATCCCGCAAGCCTCGCAAACAATTTTTCTGCCGCTACCACTCATCAAATGCGGCGTGTCCTTTTTACACCACTCACAATAATAAATCCTAGTGGACTCAGACATAACACCTCCTATTTGTGTCTTTCATTAAATGAAGACATCCAACTTACCCCCCCCCTATTTACTTACACACGTTCCTCTGATCTGGTTTCTCCCCACTCAATAGCAATACCTAATGCTGTTAGAAAAACGTCTATCTGTGATTTGTTAATTTTAGTAGTGCCTCCGATACTAAAGAATTTTGCCCCGCGAAGGTCTGCCCCACCAAGGTTTGCCCCGCGAAGGTTTGCCCTGCGAAGGTCTGCCCCGCGAAGCTTTGCCCCGCCAACGTCTGCCCCGCGAAGGTTTGCCCCGCGAAGGTCTG
>Ga0075116_10001516_pt1 | contig 10625 bp, 11 predicted proteins | sample AntAceMetag02UKC_FD_69786 | JGI IMG/M metagenome (GOLD analysis project Ga0075116, IMG submission 69786) | Saline lake microbial communities from Ace Lake, Antarctica- Antarctic Ace Lake Metagenome 02UKC | ecosystem: Environmental > Aquatic > Non-marine Saline and Alkaline > Saline | place...
ATGAAATTGTAGCATTTCGCATTATTACGAAACATTCATTAATTTTGTTAAACCAAAAAGAAAATCATGCCGAAACAAGAAGGACTACAAGTTGCCGATCCTCAAGATAACAAGTTAGACGAATTTTTTAAAGGGGAGGGTAAACCAGAAGCAGGGGAAGAGATACCTGGATATGGAGGAGTTCCAGCCGAAGGAGATCCACCACCCGAAGAAAAGCCCGAAGAGAAACCTGAAGAGAAGCCAGAAGAGAAACCAGAGGACAAGCCGGAAGAAAAACCAGAAGAGAAGCCGGAAGACAAGCCCGAAGAAAAGCCGGAAGAAAAACCGGAGGATACAACAGGCGAGTGGGAGTTCAAGATGGACAAGTTCAATGAACAGTATGGCACGTCGTATGAATCGGATGTGAAGTTCAGGGAAGATCTTGCGGCAGTAAAAACATTAAATGAAGAAAAAACCCAATTAGAGGGCAAGGTGGCAGAACTCAATGAGAAGTATGACAAAGCCAAAGAAGCTCTCGATCCAAGTAAATATTTCGCTAACGAGGATGAGCGTAAAAGACAGGCTATTCTTATAAAGTTTGGGGATGAGGTTAATCCCGCAGCTTTAAACAAGATAGTCTCAACAGACTTATCCACGTTACCGGATATTGAAGTCTTAGTCCTTGGGGAGATTGTCAGAAATCCCAATGTCATCGGAGGTGAATCCGGTGCAAGGGAACTGATTTACGACCAACTGGGTATTGACGCAGAAAGCGATCCTAGCGAGTTGACATCGCTACAAAGGAACAAAATCGCTAGTGCAGCAACCAGCGTTCGTAGTAATCTCAGCAAGATAAAAGATGTCGAGATACCCGCAGTGGGTGACTTCGAGGCAGAGTCGGCTGCGAAAGCAGCGGAGAAGGTAAAAACCACACAGGTGCTTACAGACAAGTGGGAAAAAGTTTCCGACACGTTTCTAGGGAACTTAAAAGAAGTAAGCATCCAGGACGAGGTTGAAGGCAAACAGGCAGACGTGTTTTCATATGCCGTTCCAGACGAGTTTAAGTCCGGAATAAAAACCGATGTCCTTGAATTCGTATTAGAGAACGGTCTTGAGCCAACAGAAGAGAATCTTAAACAGGCGGTGGATTATGTACGAGAGAGATTCGTGCAAGAAAATTTCGCCCCTATGATGTTGGCTTATGGTAAAGATGTCGAAACGAAGGTTACGAACACGTTGGAAGAGAAGTATGCCAACCCGAAACCTTTAGAGGACAAAACTAAGCCAAAGGGAGAGACCGACAAGGAGGCGACAGAATTCAATACGTGGGCAGGAGAGAGTGAAAAGCCACCAGGAGAAGGACAGCCCCTATTTGGGAAATAGTAGTATTAACATAAAACAATAATATCGTGGCAGTAACACAATACGCTGCGAAGGGAAATTATACCGCTGCATGGGCTTCGTTGTATAGCATCAACTTCCCGCCCGAAATTTACCAGCAATGGTTTCAGAGGTATGGTGGAGGATTCAAGATCCTCGATTTCCTACGCATGTTTGCAAGAACACAGACTACAGCAAATCGTTTATTTTATCATTATGAAGACGCTGCCGAGCAACGTGTCGTCACCCTAGCCGATAATGGCACAGGTGATGGTATCGATACTGGCGCAGCGGGTGTAACAAGGTCAATAAAGCTTGCAGCCGGAGACTTTGACACAAACAACAACGGTCCATTGAGGGAGCGTTTTACCATCCTAGTCCCCAAATCATACCAGCATGATGATGTAGGGAAAGACAGGTGGTACGTTGTGACCACTGTTGGAGCAGGAGTAGGGGTGAACATCACATATACCGTAACCCCCCTGGATAGCGATGCAAGGATAGGAACAGCTATTCCAGTAGGCACCGAATTAATCATTGGCCCTAGCTATTATGGTCCCGGATCAGGACAACCGGACGGAATGGCTGTTGGCACTTACCGTAGGGAACACCACACACATATTGTGAAGGAGTCGGTAGGTTTCGAAGGTGGCCAGATCGCTCAAAGAAGTTACCGTGAACAAATCTCTCAAGCCAAACTAAAGAATGGTGGAACAGGTCTGTTTGATAAGGGAACTATTGAGACAGAATTCCGCTTGGATGATCAGATTGACTCTGCATTGTTCATCGGTGAGGAAAATGACAACACGTTGACGCAGACCTCCCAGGCAGGAGGCACCCCGGCAGTAACCGGAACCAAAGGAATTTGGAACTGGCAGACCGAGTTGGCACAGAGCTTGTCATACATCGATGACTTTGACATGGAATATTTCGATCAGATCAAGCCATTACTGCAATCACAGGGCGTTATCGACCAGAATGTTCTTTTCACCTACGGGTCCAATTTAGGACTGAAGGTAGAGAATGGCGTTCTTGAAGCACTCAAGGAATGGTCCGGAGGATCAGACCTACTTGCCGAGGGCAACAAGAGCTTTGGTGTAGATTTCAAGAATGTCCAGAAGAATGGTGTGAAGTTTATGTGTAAGGAGCTTGCTTCTTTCTCAAACCCGAACAAGTTGGGTAACTCTTCATATCAGTTCAAGGATGCAGGAATGATGATTCCCATAGGTATGGCATCAGTGAGCAATGAACAGTATGGGTCGAAAGTGACTGTACCGAACATTTCAATCTGCTTCTATAACCACAACGGGGAAGATCGTACCAGAATCATGGGAACTGTAGCTGGCCTTAACGGAATGGGATACGATATCGTTGACCAGTATGACAGAACTAATGTATATATGCTTTCTGAGTTTGCCGCTTTTATTGCAAATTGTAATCAACATATACAAATAACGAAGGCATAATGCTGACAGACAGATAGTTATGGCGATGGGGTCATTCTTAGGAGTGGCCTTATCGCTTACTTAATATTTTAAATCCATCGCCATGGTAAAAGTAAAGGGTCCAAGAAGAACTGATTATGATGTAATAGTTACCCCAAAGAAGAGATGCAAAGATTGTGAAGAAATTTTGGATGAATCAGAATACGGAATTGCCCATGTCTTTACTAGAAAGGCAGATGGATTAAGGGTTGCTTGTTTACATTCTAGATGTAAGAAATGTCAATCGAAACACCTTAACAAAAGGTGGATGTCAAGTGAGGGGAGAAAAGATTATGAAGAACGTCTTAGAAATATCGATCCAACCAAGAAAGTTTGCAAACGCTGTAAACAGAATTTTGACAGATCTGAATATAAAACCTCACATAAAACATTTTGCAAAAGAGATGGGACTATAACCGAATATTTAAGACCGTATTGTAAGAAATGTCAAGAAATACTTCACCATGAAAGATGGCTTAAAAACAAGGAGCGATTATCGAGTCCAAAAAAGCTTAAAGAAAATCGTGAGCATCGAAGGAGGAGATATTTTCGTTATAGGGCTATAAGATTTAGGCAAGCCTATGATTGCATGGAGAAAACATCAAAAGAGCTTGCTTGGATATTCTGGCAATTATGGCACAAACAAAGAGGAAGGTGTGCTATTACGGGTTACAAGTTAACTAAAGAGAATGCACAAATAGATCATATTGAGCCGAGAGTTAATGGAATTAATAATAATATGGATAATTTACAATGGACAACAAATGATGCTAACCGTGCTAAAAATCAAATGACAGAAGAAGGATTTGATCAGTTTGTCATAGATATATATAATCATAGAAATCTTAAGCCGAAAAATGTTTAACTAAAAAAGAAAACCAAATGCTGTACGTTAACAACGAAGAATTAAAAGAAGGTATGCCGCAATGGGATAAGTACCAGGAGTTCCTGGACAAAGTTCTTCCCAATTTACCTAATACCGTTATTTTCAAAAGGAACACACCTATTAAACGCAATGCTACAGGAATTACAGAAGTGGACCCCAGGGCATTCACGCCCTTTGAAGCACTTTCAGATGATGAGAAATATGGGTCTCAACATTGGAGGTATTGCGTTTCCGCACCAAGAAAAAACAAAGATGGCAAGTGGATATACAAACCACTAGGTATGGAGTTTAAGAGATCCTTGGCGATCAAAAAAAGCCAGCCTGACTTCATTTTCTTTATGATGGATCTATGTCATAAGGTTAAGGATGGCACTATCATATGCGAAGACCGCGACAAAGAAGCACGTGAGGTAATTGCCAAAGACGAGAAGGATATAGCTGTTAAGTTTATGATCAACAATAAGCTATCACCCCTGTCTCCACATAATACAGGTAGTGAGGATCTGTTGAGGATGATTGCCGCAGCGTGGGGGATATCACATGCCCACAACAAGAAAAAATCACTGGATATAATACGTGTTGAACTGCTTGGTGTTGTAACCCAGGAAGAGATGAAGCACGATGCATCGGGACGTGGCTTTGACACGTTCCTTGGAGAGATACAGTCCAGGGAGAGGATAGTCCTACGTGCTAATATCCAAAGGGCAGTAGACAACCAGACCATATCCTACAATAAGAATGAGTTCACATGGGTATACATGCCCAATAAGCAGGTCATAAAAACTCTTGCCTCCCGGTTCTTTAGCAGTCCGGAAAATGGATTATTCGAATACTTCCTTCATGACGACAATAAGAGGAAGATATTCTATGCCACGTTAGAGGACAAGTATGAAGTGAGAGATCCTTCAATAGACGTGTTAGGAGAAGAAGTTGGTGCGGAGGATACCGAGGAAGTTGAGGGTGAAAAAGTTCCGGAGACTACAGAGGAAGTCAAAGAAAAACCCAAGGTTGAAGAGCCAAAGAAGGAAACCGTAGAAGATACTCCAGATACCACAAGTATAGGCCCGGAGGACAACCAGAGACTTGGGGATATTAAAAGCGGGAAGATAACCTATTTCGCTGGACAGAAGTGGGCACACGACGTACTCAAGATCGAAGGAGTAAGGGGTATGAAAAAACCTGAACTCCTTGAGGCCATACGTAAGAATCTTACTTCCAAAAAGCAACTTCAGGATTAAAATACGCATCCCTTTCATTCTGCATAGCAGGTTGAAACCAGAGTCCCCATCTGTATCAGGTGGGGATTTTTTAGTTTTTCGTATCTTTGTTAAAACTCAAACCGATGGGAAGCATAAATATTCCTGATAATCCAAACCCTGCTCCTGATTACATGGAAGAGGCTGTATTCGCAAACCCTCTAAACCTTGATGCCGACGACTCTAACGCATTTTATTGTGAGATAACAGGCGACACTACTCTCAACTTGTTAAACACACGCAAGGGGGCTACATACCTTATCCAGCTAGATATGGATTCTACTGGTGGGCATACAGTCACGTTAGGAGAATTATTTAGAGGAGAGGTAGACGGGACAAGAAGCATAAGTACAACAGCCAATGCTGTAAACTACATATCTGTTATTAGGGGGAAGGGTGGATATTTGACATATAATATTATTACCACAACAATAGCCACGACAACAACAACAACAACGTAATGAGAGGCACCCATTTATTTACATTGCCTAATCTTGGCGTTCCTTCATACGGGGATGAGTATCAGGCTGTATATGATTCGTTTACTACTAAGCCAATTGCAGCAACGGCAGAGATATGGAACACTATGGTTGAGTCATTGGTGAGTAGTGGGGAGTGGTCTATGCTTGATATATTCGATGTGTTTGCGGCACATATTAATTCCGGTTCGGAGGCATTGAAAAATTGGATAAGTCCCGGCACATTTAATCCTTTGCTTATAGGCGCACCCGTCTTTACAGCAAACGAAGGATTCATGGGAACGGGGGTAATTGACTTAGTGTGGAATCCTTTTGCGGATGGTGTTAATTATATTCAGGACTCAGGAACATTGGGGGCGTACTCACGAACAGACGTGAACGAAAATTCAGCTATTGTCGGGGGGAATGATGTAACAGATGGAGCAAGGATATTACCACGCAGAACAGGAACGGCAAGGATAACGGTAAACGCTTTGACCGCAACCGATGACAGGGCGGTAGTAGCAGACTCATTGGGGATGCTTATAGCTACTAGAACGGCAAACAATGTACAGAAACTATATAAGAATAAGGTAGCCGTTATAAACGGAGTGGATGCAAGTTCGGGAGTTCCTAATATTAACTTATATGCTTTGGCTAATAATAATAATGGAAGCCAAAATCAGGAAAGAAACGGGCAGATATCGCTTGCTTTCGCAGGGGCCGGGATGACGCAAACGAATATAAACAATATAACGAATGCTTTTAATACAGCGATGACGGCACTTGGTAAAAATGTATAAATCATGAACTTATCAGAGATATACGAAACATCTAACTACATCTCCAACAAGCACAAGTCGGGGAATGCGTTTACACCGAACCAGTTCAACTCACTTATCGAGTTACTGAACAGACCATTCTTCAAGAAGAAAGTTGAGGAGAGTGGGTACTTCGAAAACAGGCAGAGCATGTCGTATAACGATGCTTTGCGTGGATCCAAGAACTTACATAAGTTCATCATCAATGAGACGATAGCTATTGCTGGAGGGACCACATACACGTTTGCGTATCCCTTGGGAGGGTCAGATGCAGATACAGATGTTCCTATGGATGTGATAACTGAAGCCGAGTACCATGATAGGATAGGTGATTCAGTAATGGCACCCGCAGCCGATTGTCCTGTAATAATGGAGAGAGGAGATAACCTGGAGATCAAGCCTGACAGTATCGTGAATGTTAACTTGTCATATTATAGGTACCCCAATGACCCGTTCCTGGATTATTACGTAGATGTTAACGGGTTAAGGCAGTGGTTGGGTGCCGGAGCATCACATACATGGGTTACGAATGAGATTGATTCTTCAGGGACAACACACACCACTGGAGACGCAGACTGGAGTTCATTAACCGTGGAGCTAGAATATGGTGAGGACATGCATATGGACTTCCTGAATGAGATATTAAGCCGTGTAGGGATAAGACTTAAAGAACCTACAATAACACAATATGCTGAAGCTATGAAGGTAGAGCAGAAACAAATGTGATGAAAAAATCCTATAAATATCGCTTATATCCAAACCGTGATCAAAAGATATTGATTAATAAAACCATAGGGTCTTGTAGGTGGATCTATAATTGGGGGCTTGAGAAAACAATTAAAGAGTATAATGAAAATAAAAAACGTTTTTCAAGAATTGATTTACAGAAAGAAATAACGATTTTAAAAAAACAAACCGAGACGGAATGGCTTAAAGAGATACATACAAATGCCCTCAGAGATTCTCTATTGTGCTTAGAGAAGTCATTTCAATACTTTTTCAATGGGAAAACAAAATTTCCAAGATTCAAATCAAAATATGGGAAAAAATCATATGCATTTCCTATTGGGATGAAAACTGATTTCAGAAATCAAAAGTTTTATGTCCCCAGTGTAGGATGGATTAAAACTATTTTTGATAGAGAATATGAAGGTAAAATGAGAAAGGCAACAGTGAGTGTTACTCCTAGCGGTAAATATTTCATTTCGATATTAGTAGAAGATAAACACGAACCGCCTCAAACAACTCAAATAAAATCGGAAACTTCAATAGGAATAGATACCGGCATTAAAAATTTTCTTGTGTTATCAAATGGGATAGTAGTTGACAATCCTCAATATCTCAGAAGATCATTAGACAGAATAAGGATATTAAGCAAACGATTTAGTAAAAAACAAGATGGAAGTAAAAACAAGAATAAAGCTAGAATAAGACTAGCCAAGGCATATGAGAAAGTGGCAAATCAAAGGATGGACTACATTCACAAGGTAACCCATGAGTTAACCAAAGGCGAGAACCAAGCCGATTCGATATTTATCGAAGACCTGAATATTCAGGGAATGTTAGCCAACCGAAGACTTGCCCTTTCTTTACACGATTCATCATTGGGGATATTTTATAAAACGCTCGAATACAAGTGTAGGTGGAATGGCATCAATCTAATAAAGATTGGGAGGTTTGAGCCAAGTTCCAAATTATGTACATGTGGAATAAAGAATGATGAATTGAAACTATCTGACAGGTCGTGGACATGCAAACATTGTGGTGCAACACACGACAGAGACTTATTAGCTGCCCAAAACATCAAACGTATTGGGCTTGAAAAATATTCAGGGGGAGGTACCCCCGGTGAGCCTGTGGAGGTGTCGACATTAGTGGAACCTTTGAAGCAGGAAAAATTTTAATAAATAAAAAATTAATACCGTGACGAAACAAAATATAATCGACACGTTCTACAGGCAGTTAAAGGTAACACGCCCAGGGGCAAGCCCTCACAGGAAAAATGTAGAACAGAACATGGCACGTGCATGGAACCAGCTACTCCATGACACGTTTCGTAGAGACCTAACATTCTTGGATTTCTATGCCAAAGACTACCTGACACAGACGGTAAGCCTTAATGCTACCACAAACCAATATTACGTTGATCTTCCCGTAGCCATTGTTCAGCTACCAGATAAGAGCGAAGGGGTGAGATCAGTGGAACAGGCAGACCAGAATTTTAGTACTCCTTCCGGGGTGAGGGTGAAGTTCATTCCTATGTCAGACACGTCAATAAAGCTATCAGCAAATCTTGATGCAACACTGGCAGATACAGGGATCATTGGATACGCAGTAAGGTATGACAAGATATTATTTGACCAGAATATGACAGCAGCGTTGGCAGCGGCAAAGGTCCATCTCAAATTAGTAGTTCCCTTTGACGTGTATACGGGAACAGAGAACGTGCCTGTCCCTGCGGGGAAGGATGAAGACCTGTACAAGTTGACTATGCAATTTATGTTCGGAACAATTCCTCAAACCCAACAAGCACAATAATGGCAGAACTTAGCGGCATAAAAACATTACCCGACATGGTTGAAGAGTACCTTTTTCTCTCCAAGAAGCCTATGGATGAGTACAGGAGGTACCAGCAGTTAGCTATCAACGGGTTTAAGGAGGCGAAGCTTTTCCACCTCAAAGGATTTGCAACGGTAACCAAGCTGACGGTATCGGCAATCAAGACTATCGATATTCCCGATGATTATATGTCATTCATAGCCGTGGCTGTCCCTATCCAGGGGCAGTATTGGTGGCTCACAGAGAAAGAAGCACTCGTATTCTCGCAGTCAGGAGTCACGTTAGATGATGATGATGGCGAGGGTGTAGACGTAAATGATTCCTACTTCTATGATTACCAATCCGCAGGAGGGATAAATACGGAAGGGTATATCAAGATCGATGAAGCCAACAGGAGAATCATTTTAAACAAGTTAGTGAGCACCAGGACCGAAGTGTTCCTCTTGTATACTTCAACAGGAGTTAACGCAGGAGCGTCCACCTATATCCCTGAAAGGGCTAAGAATATGATCTTTGCTTACATCAACTGGATGGATAAGGTGTTTACCGATGAGCATCCGGCAAAAATACAGATGTCAGAGAAGCACTACTTCCAGGAGGTAGATAAAGTGAAATACCTTGAGGCACCAAGCTTACAGGCGTTTCATGATGCGCTGTTAGAAGTTACTAACCCGTTACCACAGAGATAATGGCAGATTTCGAACAAGTTATATACCCCGGCCAAGGAGGGATGAACAGGGATGCATCGTACAACGTGTTACCCGAAGGAGATTACCCGTATGCGCTGAACTGCATAAGTGATGAAACGGGTGAGTATGGCATGATCACTAACATCAAAGGGAACGAAGTAGTGACATTCACGTTACCTGCCGGGACAAACAAGGTGGTAGGGTTTACTGAGGATGCTGAAGATCAGGCGGGGATATACATGGTGTATAATTCGAATGGGGACCACTGCATAGTAAGGTATTACTCTCTCGATGATTCAGTAGAGTTTATTTTAGATTCAGAGTCGATATTAAACTTCCAACTAACTCCTGCCTTGGATGTGGAGATAATTGGATCGGGGGATAACAAGCTCTTATTCTGGACGGGAGATGACGTGAATGATCCAAGGAAGATAAATTTAGCAAGGGCATATGCATATACCAACACAACAACAACAACAACAACAACATAATGGCATACACAGCTATAACAGATAAGATTTTAAGTGTCATTAAGGCTCCACCATTGGTAGCACCAGCTATAGATTGGAGTTGGCTTAATACGGTGAGCGAAAATAATGTAAAAAATTATTTATTTCAGTTTTCCGCGAGATTCATATATGATGATTATGAAAAATCTGTACTTGGACCTGTGTCCGAGGTGCTAACTGTGAATAATAGATATAGCTTAATAGGGAGTCAAACGACTTATATTAAAGTGATAAATAGAATTTTAGCTACATACGAAATTCCTGATGATGATACGTTACTAAGCATGGATATTGTTGTAAGGTTTTCCAATTATGGTATTTGGTATATAGCTGATAACGTAGATGTTACTGGATCTTTAGGTGCATCATACAACTATTATTTCTATAATAACAAATCTCTAATACCATTAGATCAAATAGATGCTGTACGACCATATGATTATGTTCCTATATTAGCAGGGGCGCAACAAATAATAGGTGGTGTAGATGGAGCATATTTAACATATGGGGACATCACAGAAGGAAGAGATAGGCTAGAAACGATAATGGCTACTTTTACTTATAAAGGGTCTAAAGCTTATCCTAACTATCAAGTTAATATTGG
>Ga0075116_10001521_pt1 | contig 10601 bp, 11 predicted proteins | sample AntAceMetag02UKC_FD_69786 | JGI IMG/M metagenome (GOLD analysis project Ga0075116, IMG submission 69786) | Saline lake microbial communities from Ace Lake, Antarctica- Antarctic Ace Lake Metagenome 02UKC | ecosystem: Environmental > Aquatic > Non-marine Saline and Alkaline > Saline | place...
GAAGCAAAAGATGCTAAAGAAAAAGCCGATGGAACGATGGATGTACAGGAAAATCCCGAAGAACGAGCTGCCGAAAATCTGGGATCTGGCTCTGTGGATCAGACTGCTCTACTGGAACAAGGGTTACGCGTTTAAACTGGCAACGTATTGGCTGTTTGTTCCGTTTATGTTTGTATGTGCGATGATTTATACGGCATTTTACCTAATTGAGTTGTTAATCAAAAGGATCGTTTATGGGTCGTCCCCCAACAAAGACTCCAGAAATACTTAGCGTTATTGGTCGGGAGAAAGTTAGCATCGCTGACTTGCCTGACCTTCAAATAGATTTCCTGTCTGAGCTTAGAAACTCATGGCAGTATACTTATGAACGTGAACTTTCGCGCGATAACCTGGCCGAAAAGCTGAAAATCACTGAGCGAGAGACGGTTGTGCTGGAAAAAGCTACGAATATCCTCAAAGTTATGCTCTGGATTAGAAAAAACTGGGCAAGTATGGTTCTGAGAGATCATGAAATGCTTAAAAGCGAGATCGCTGAGTGTAAAAAAGACTTCTTCTACTGGGCTGATCACTGGTTGTACATACACGAAACCAGAATGACATCATACGCAATGCCAACGAAGCTTCCTTTTGTGATGTATCCAAAACAACGTGAGACAATTAAGGCTATGGATGAGATGTTTAAGTCCAGGCAGAATGTTTTTGTAGAGAAAAGCCGTGGTGTGGGCATTTCCTGGGGATTTGATGCACTTATTTTGCATAAATGGCTGACAATACCGGGGTTTCGTGTGTCACTTGGCTCTGCAAATTCTGATAAAGTCGATGTTATTGGTAGTTCTAATCCTCTGTTTGGTAAGATTAGATACATGATTTACAATCTTCCACACAAACTGAGGCCCAAAACCTACGAAAACATGGCTAAAAGTCCCAACGATAAGCTGAGAGCGCTCTTAAATCCTGAAAATAGCAGTGAAATACTGGGAGAAATCGGTGATAACATTGGTAGGTCCGGTCGTTACAGTATGGTAATCATTGATGAGAGCCAGGATATAGAGAATCCAGATCTTTTGGACGCTTCCTTAGAATCTACTACGTTCACACGTTGCGATGTCGGTACTCCCAGAGGAATGAATCACTTCGGACAGCTTAGATTTAGTGGCCGTGTTCACGTTGAAACCATCGGGTGGTGGAATGATCCACGATTAAACCCAAAATGGAAAGAAGGTGTGCCTGATTATGCCTGCGCGTGGAGAAAATATACAGAATTAACTAAAGATCCAGTTATTATTGCTCAAGAGTATGATATTGATTACCAAGCATCGGTTGAAGGATTGGTGATTGAGAAGGAATGGATTAAATCTGCGGTGGATTTCGGGCTGAATTGGGAAGGTCCACGCTATGGTGGGTTTGATTTGGCCAGCTCCGGTAAGAATAAAAGCGTTTACATCGCTCGTACTGGACCAGTTGCCCATCTTCCAAGAGAAATGGCGTTCCGAACTTCTACCGAAGCGATATGGGGAGCTGTAGACCAGGGAGAAGAAGATAATATAGCAATGCTTTCTTATGATCAGGATGGGATTGGAGAGAGTGCATACGGACAATTTGCTACAAGTGAGCGTCCGATTAAGTTTAAATTAAATGGTATTCATGGAAATGCGACTCCAACCAAACGCATGGTGGAGAATGAGGGTGTGAGAGCTTGCGATAAGTACTACAATAAGAGAGCTGAACTGTGGATGAATCTGAGGCAGCGGTTTAAAAACACCTACGAAGTAGTTACTGGCATAAAATTCCACGCAGCAGGAGACTGTATATCCATACCAAACCATACCACACTGATTAACCAGTTAAGTTACCCAAAGAAAATGTATACGAATAATGGGAAGATTAAAGTAGAGTCTAAAATCGACATGAGAAAACGTGGGCTCGCTTCTCCCGATTATGCAGATGCACTTGTCTATAGCTTTGATGTGCCAAACTCGGAAGATAGCGTTGTATCAAACCTGGACTACACCGACAAAAGTAATCACTTTTCTAACTTTTATGTGGATGTAAATACTGGTGTTTGGGAGTATTACATCTCCGTTTATCAGCATAAGGATTTCTCCACAAGCATCGTCGGTGGTAGATGGAGACCGCATAAATCTGTGCCTATGCTACAAATATACGCAGAGTATTCTGAAGCCAATGCAAACGCAAAAGATGCAGTAAACTTGATGCTTATGAATATGCGACTGACCAGAGATCGAGTAAACCAATGGGTCGGGAATAGTGAGATGATGGATGGTATGACAAAAGGCAAAGTTTGTCCATATCACCTATACAAAAAAGAAGGAGTTATACTTCATAAAAATTGGCAAGATGATCCAAGTGGCTCCGTCATGACTGTAAGCCACATGCTACAAAACAATATGATGCAAATTCATACTGATTGTAAAGTTACTATGCTCCAGCTGTCTACATGGCAGTCAACCAACACTGGAGTAGACAAGTCGTTTGGCTGTGCGATGGCACTCTCTCAGCTTGTTACGAGGCTCAAGAAGCGAGGTTATGCCGACATACTTAGTGGTGGCAGAAAACCTTATAATATGGGCATGGTGATGAATGCGGAAGTCACCAGTGATAAGCTGAGTATAGAAGAAGTGCTCAGGAAAAACTTTTCTTGATTGGAAGAAAAAGTGGTTTATAACAAAGTAAATCTAATGCTGCCAACTTACCATCGGTTTGACAATAAGTTGCCGAAATTTATCAAGTCTGCGCTGGATAAATGCAGTAGTAAGTCTACGATATGCTTTACCTTCTGTGTTAACGAGAAAGACAAAGAAACAGAATATGTGATACACAAGTTATTAAAAGATGAGGGTGTTGATTATGAGATAATATTTGAAACTCTTGAGCGTCCGCATTTGGCTAAATACTTTAATATGATGTACGAGAAAACCAAATTCCAAGAAGAGAGCACTGTTGTTTCAATGCTCGGTGATGACATGGAGTTTTGGACTCAGGGGTTTGACATTGTAATTCTTAAAGCTCTAAATGCTATGGGTGGATTCGGGCTTGTTTATGGAGATGATTGTTTATGGTGGCATGAAAAGTTATGCGTCAATTTGTTTACAACTCGGACATACGTTGATCTTCAGGCTCCATTTCCTTTTATGTGCGAATATTATCCAAGAGATCAGATTGATGTCGTTTGGTATAAAGTTGCAAGGGCGATGGGAATGATTCGATATCTTGACCATCTTAAGCTTAGACACAACCACGCTACTCAAGGTGATTGTAGAGATGCGACATTTGATCGGTTAGTAAAAGAAGACAAAACAGTTATTAAAAATTTAGATAAAATGGACAATTATATATCGGAGTGTGTTAGTAATATGTTAAATAAAATTGGGGAACAAACAGAGAGTTTTGTCGATGTAATCATGACGACTTACAACAGACATGATTTACTAAAAGAAACGGTTGAAAGCTTAAAGGGGTCTGCTGCGTTGCCACTTATTATTCATGTTTTTGATGATTGCTCTGACGACTTCGAGCGTATTGAAAAGATATTTAAAGACATTTCTAAAAATGTAGTTATTCATAGAAATAAAAAGAGACTTGGTTGTGAGCAAAATACTCCGGCAGCATTGAAGTTTATGTTTGAAAAGAATAAATCCAAGAGCGTTGTCATTTTAGATTCTGATACTCAATTCAGTCCAGTGTGGTGGATTAATCTAAATCGAGCGTATAAAGATCTTGGTAAGACAAAAAACTTTGGAAGCATAAATATGCTAAACTTGCCAAATAATCCTCCAGGAAAAATTTGCAGGACAGCGCAGAATATGCTGGAGAAGAATTACTGGGGGGCTTGCGGAGCGTTGATTACTAAGAGTTTTTATACTAAATACATTAAAGAAGAAGTGAAGCGTGGCCGGACAACGTGGGACAATGACTGTTCTCGATTAGCGACAAAAGATGGTAAAATAAATTACGTCATGACTCCAAGCATGGTCCAACACACTGGAGTTTTTTCTGGAACTCACCTTGGTGGAGAAAATGCTTACGCGCGAGATTTTGGTGGAACACAGTGGTGTTATCACAACTTCGCAATGAATCCGAGCGAAAAAAGCGGTATGGTATTGTATAGCTGCCTTGGCAGATATGGTGACATTTTTATGAATGCGATTATCATAAATATGCTGAGGGATCGAGGTTATTATGTTAGATTTATGACTCTTCCTTACTATGTAGATTTTGCAAAAAGAATCATGAATGGAACGATGGTTATTCCTCAAAACAAACAGTTACTGCACCCTGGAATTGATTGGTCTGACATGAGCACCAAACAAATGTCTGAGTGGTATCCTGGATATAGTTACTATATAAATGCCCAGCCTGGATCTCAGGAAAACCATGACATCCTTCTTGGGTCAGGTTTACACATGGCTAATTTCATAAAGTCTAGAGTCGAATCTATTCTTGACATTGATTTGCCAAGCGATTACAAAGAGTATATCCCAACAGTTGAGTGTGACGAAAGTCTTCTTGGGAAACGATCTCGTGAACTGAAATCAGACAAACCGCTTTGCATAATTGCTCCAGAAGTAAGTTCTATTCCTACATTGATAGATGGCGATAAACAGAATGAGCTTTACGAAAAACATAAAGATGATTATAATGTAAGAATCCTTACGGTAAAAAGACCAGAGGTTAGCCCAGGGCTTGCTAACGAGAGGTACTTGTATGGATTAAGTATTGTAGAATGTATTGCTCTTATGCAGAAATGCGAATTGTTAATAGCAAATGATTCTGGTCTTGCGTGGATTGCAATGTCGAATAGAAATTGTAAGAAAATTATTTATCATAGAATGAGCAGATTGCTCGAAACAAATGTTTGGTATTCTCAAATTGATCCAATGGCAGAAGATGTCGTGGTGGAGTAAATATGAAATTTATAATGTACTGTGAAGGTGAGTTTGCGGATATCCAAAGTGTTCTGGATGTGGCAAGACTGTTTAATGCTCAAGAAGATGTGATACTACTTTCTGATGGTAAGAACAATGCCAAGGGAGTGACTAACGTTGACATTAGCGATTACTACACTGAGGCGAGTGCTCTTAAAAATCTCTATCAGCACAAGAGTACTAACCCGTATGAGTTTGAGTTGATATCAATTATTCGCTGGTGTGTTCTGAGTGAGTATGTGCAAAAAAATGGCGTTGAAGAGTTTTATTTTTGTGATTATGACGTGATATCATGTTTTAGCGCTGGAGGCGAGGCAAGCTACTGGGTTGGGAATGATTTCTGTTTGTCTAACCATATCTCTGGCGGTATATCTTTCTGGTTCAACATGGATGCTTTGGAAGATTATGTCAATCTAATGTTTGATGTTTACTCGGGAGCAGATAAAGAAGCTAGGGAATATGTCTTTGGTCATTATGAGCATTTAAAGAAGACAAATCAGCCTGGTGGAGTTTGCGATATGACCTTCTTAGCCTATATGCGAACGCTTGACAAGTACACTATCGGAGAACTTTGCGACATTAAAAAAGATTCAGTGTTTGATCCAAACATTATGATAACTGAAGGGTGGAAGGAGCACAACGGATGTAAAGACATCTACTTCCATGAGGGTATGCCGTATTGTGATGGTGATAAAGGTCCGATAAAATTCAAGGCAATTCACTGTTCTTTTCTCGGAAAACCTAAAATAAAAAGATATTGTAACGAGATATTAAAATACTGGAGATAGTGTGCCATATATAATTGTAACTGGATATCACTCGAAAGATAACGAAAAAGTAAAGTCTGAGTTTTTTGATATGTGGTGGGAAAACACTACATGTACGACAAAAGAGAATCCTCCTCAAGAGATTTATGTGATAAATTCTGGGGGAAAGTTCATAGGAAAAAAAAGAGGTAAGTGGGTAGATTTCTCGCAAAACCTTGGGCATGTAGTTGATCTTATAAACAATAAAGTTGACGGTCTTTGCGGCTGGACAATGAGTACCATAATTGGAGCATTAATCGCATACTCTGAAAACTGTGACATGGTTTACAAAGAGCAGGACTGCCTTGCTTTTGGGGATTGGGCGAATGAACTTGGGTCTACTCTGGTGGGGGACATAATGCTTTCGACTGGCTTTAATAAAAGCTTACTCCCATTCAAAATAGAGCAAAGCCTATTTGCGATTAAGCATGAGTTTCTTCTTGATTATGTTAGGACTTATTTAGGCTTTATCGAAGGAGATGGGCAACTGTTACCAGAACTTAAGTGGCAACAAATAATAGATGAGATGCTTCCTGGAAAATGCGCGGATTTTGGCTTTGGGTATGGGAGAGAGCGTCCGATAAATTATGATGATAAAACTTTTTATGCTCAACAATTGACAAAAGAAGAGCTGTGTGAACTTAAGAAAAGGAAGTTAATTTGAGAACACTCGAAATTACAACTAAGATTGGATGCTCCAACAATTGCTCTTGCTGCCCCCAGTCTGTCCTAGCAAAAGCTTATACTCAAAACAAAACAGAAATGACTTTTGAAAACTTCGTTCTAATCTTGAAAAATACTCCAATAGATGTTAGGATTGATTTTTCTGGGTTTTGTGAGCCATTTCTGAATAAAGAAGCTGCAAAAATGATAACACATGCGGCCATGTTGGGTTATGACGTAGCGCTTTACACTACTCTGGTTGGCATCACTAAAAATAGTTACGAATTACTGTTTGACATAGGGCTTGGGTTGATGGTTGTTGTTCATTTGCCTGACAGCAAAGTCTTTACTTATGATAGCAAAAAATATCTTGAGTATCTGATGGTTTGGAAAGACCTAGAGATTCCTTGCGAGTACATGTCTCTGGGCGAAGTTGACAAGTCGTTAACATCGGCGTTAGATAATGTTCCAATTACGAAGTCATCAATTCTTTCCAGGGCAGGCAATGTTAACGGGGAGAAAGTCGCTGCTAAGGGTAAGGTGGAGTCTTGTGCAATTTGCGGGGATGAATACAGCCATAATGTGGTGCTTCCAAACGGTGATGTGTTTTTGTGTTGTATGGATTATGGACTAGAGCATAAGATAGGAAATTTATATACTGACAGCTACGACAATCTTTCACGATCTTGCGAATACTCGCTTTGTAAAAAATGTGAATGGGCAATTCTATAATGAAAAAAATACAATTTGGATGTGGAGGCAATCTCCTTGACGGATGGGATAACTTTGACATAGAAATGGACATTGCCGAAGCTTTGCGCTTTGAGGATAATAGTGTTGATTATATCTTGGCAGAACATGTTGTCGAACATGTCAATCATAACGAAGCTCTGTGTTTCTTCGACGAATGCCGCAGGATACTTAAAGAGGGCGGTGTTCTTAGAGTTTGTATACCATCTTTTCAAAAAATAAAAGATCTGGCCGATAGTGAATATGTGGAGTTCACAAAACAATTTTTTGCAAATAGCAAAAGTCCAGACGTTCATCTCCGAGCGATAGTTTTGTGCCATGAGCATAAGTCGATGTGGACTTCCGACGTGCTTTGGGATTTTCTGTCAATGGCTGGATTTGATAAAATAAAAAAGTGTGACATGAGAAAATCTGACCATGAGGCGCTGAGAGATGTCGATGGTCATTGGAAAGTCATTGGAGAAAAGTTTGCAAATATAGAAACTGAAATTTGTGAGGCAATTAAGTGATAAACCATTTATGTAGAAAGAGTAATTATGAAATTTTGTCCAGAGATACTCGAATGTGAATTATACTACACGATCATAGACTTGGTAAAAACCTTTAAGCCATCGACTATTCTTGAGATTGGGTCTGCTAATGGTCTTGGAAGTACTCAAGCGTTTATACGAGGTATGGAGGAGATGGGGAAGCCGTTCGGCGCATGCACTCTGATCTGTACAGAAATAGATAAAGATAGGGCAGATGAACTAAGAGAAAATGTGGGTGGCTTAGATGTCCATGTGTTAGTTATGCAAGGCTCGACTGTTGAAAAAAAAGATTATATGAAAGAGAAGGATGTGGTAAAGCTTTTAGACAAAAATCCAGAATTAAAAACTAATCAGTATTCTAAAGATTTAATATTGTCTTGGCTTGAGGACAATTTGCGGTCTGTAGAGTGGGACAGATCTACTTTGGATATTATTCTAAAAAAGAACACTATAGACCTCGTGCTCATTGATGGCTCGGCATTTACTGGATATGCTGAGTTTAAGAAAGTTGATGGAGCTAAGGTAATTGTGCTCGATGATACGCAGGATGTGAAGTGCTGGGAAGCTTACCAGGAGCTACTAAAAAGAGATGACTACGAATTATATAAAGAAAACAAAGAATTGAGAAACGGTTTTGCAATTTTTATAAAGAAAGAGAAAAACTAGTGGATAAATCGGGTGTTTATGCCAAGCCGCCTAGAGAGAGTTGGAAGGGTGCAAAAAGTCGTTATAATGAAAAAATAAACTCAATATTAAAAAGAAGTTACCAAGAAATAATATCAAGCAGCGGAATATTACTGTCAACCCATAGCTCGAAACTTTTCAGCCAGCCGGATTATCTCTGCTTTAGCCTGCGTGCGTTGAACGGATTTTTTTTAGAGTGCTTGGGCTTTGCACTTGTAGCGATATGTTTGTTTCAGAGGAGAAGCCCCCTGTCGGTCATTGTATAGGTGTCATAACAGAAGTCGTCAAACTGTTATAACTAAATGCAACTAAAATCTAAAAGATGTAAAACTAAATGTCAAGGAGAAACATGGAAAGTTTAAGAAAATGCAAAGCAAAAGAATGTAAAAGTGTACGACCAAACATTTTGACCAATCTAAATACTGGCGAAACAGTGGTTTCGTGTCCAAATGTTAGAAGCCTTGTCTATCGTGACGAGCTTAGTTATTGTCCAAGGACGGAGATCTATAATAGCGTTCAAGGCGCTGTTGATGCGTGGAATCGGGGCGATGTCATAAGTGGGTTTAAAATTAGGGAAAATCTTGCATAACAGAAAAACTTGGAGGCACGTATGAGAGTTGGTTACACAATTTGCTTTAATTCAGATCACCATTTTAGTTCTGAGAAGTTTAAGATGATTAGCGACAATTTTGATCATTTTGTTTTTGTAGAAGGTGCTGTTCAGCCCACTCACTGCACAAATTGGTGCAAAACTATTCCTGCGCAGTATATAAAAGATGGCTGCCATTCAGCAGATAATACTCTGGAGATGATTTTAGAAGCAGAGCAAAACCATGAAAACATTTCTGTAATTACACAAAACAAGCTCTGGGACGGAAAAGTAGAAATGTGCAATGCTGCCTTAAAACGTTTGAGAGATCGTCATATTTATAACATAAAATTGCACGATATGTTTTTGTGGGAGTGGGATAGTGATGAGGTGTGGACCGCAAAACAATTAGATGCCGCAGAAATGGAGCTGGTGGAAAAAAAAGGCGATACTGGTATGTTTTTATGTGAATATTTTGTTGGCCCAGATATCGTAGCGGTCGGTGAGTGGGGGCGAGGTGAGCTGCTCCCGTACAGGCGTTTGCATAGGTGGTGTGGGCAACTCTATTCAAAGCATGAGCCTCCGACGTTAGAAGGCGGTAACGGCAAAGAAATCCTGCTTTCTCAGCGATTTGTTCACAATGCTTGGATGTATCGCAAGGATGTGATTTTTAAAAGCGACTTTTATTCTTCTCACGAGGGAGCGTTGCAAAAATGGGATCAATTACAGAAATGTACAGATTTTCCTCAACCAATAACGGCATTAATCGGGGGGTATTGGGGCACTACAAAGACTCAGTTGCACAGACTTACGAAGAAAAGTTAAGAAATTACTTGAACTTAAGCCGTTAATTTGTTATTATAAGAAGAGATAGGTCATATGAAATATTTTGAGTTTAGATGCCCAAACCGTAAGTACTCCGAAAAAGACACCCCTTGTAACGGACAACTTGGCGGGTTTTTAATAAGTCTATTAAAAGGCTATAACTTTAAGAAGCCGTTTGTCGATATCCGGTACTGCCCTCATTGCAGAACTTTTATTAGAATTACAATTGAAACGTTTAACGGACCTATGAAGTACGAAGTCCTGAAAAATGAGCGTATTGATTTTAAAAGGCCGGAGACTCTGTTCAACACAATCAATGTAGACGGAAGAAGGGTAAAAAAATAATGGCATTTATAGGTAAATCCAAATCAGATATGCCTCCAGAAAATATCGCCTATTACATGGAGAATTTTAACAGGGCTAAAGTTGTCGATAATGATAACAGGCGACGTGGGATTCGAAACATGGAAGCAATGTCTGGTGTGCGATTCGGCCAATTTACTCCAGATCAGCGAGCTTACCTAGATAGAGATGGCAGAGATCCAGATACTTATAACTTCCTGCAAGCTCATGTAAAAGGAATCGCGGGGAACTTTATAACAAACTGGTTCGATCCAAAGTTCACACAATCAGGTGAATCTTCTGTATCACTAGACACTCTCGAACTGCTCTCAAACCTCTGGTTTTCAAATAAAGACATCGGCGATTATAAAGGATCATCTCTTAATACTATTATAGATGGATGTACTTATCGTGGTGTGGAAACTATGCGTATTGTTAAACCCGTTCGCAATGATCCTAGAACTTG
>Ga0075116_10001522_pt1 | contig 10600 bp, 8 predicted proteins | sample AntAceMetag02UKC_FD_69786 | JGI IMG/M metagenome (GOLD analysis project Ga0075116, IMG submission 69786) | Saline lake microbial communities from Ace Lake, Antarctica- Antarctic Ace Lake Metagenome 02UKC | ecosystem: Environmental > Aquatic > Non-marine Saline and Alkaline > Saline | place...
GTGAAACCACCCTATTGTGTATGGACGCATACGCGCGTGTATTTCCAATTTGTGTATGATGGTTCAGAATCATGTACAAGTGTAGGTCGCGATCCTGAACCTAAAGCTACCATGGATACAGATGGCGGATGTAATGGATCAGATCCGATTAAATCCCATGCAAAACTGTTTTGGAATCCAGAAACAAGAACGTGTTTATGGTATGTTTAAAAAAAATACACATAATACAAAAAATACATATACAAAATACATATTCAAAAAAAATATTCAAAAAAAATATTCAAAAAAAATATACAAAAAAAATATATAATTGTATATGTATACGTAAAATAAAAACTACATGAATAGGACGACAATATTAGTTCATCACGATGATGACGATGATAATAGTGCTACTTACATTGGTTTTGGAATTGGTGTTTTTGTGGTTATTTTAGTGGTGGGTTATATCATATATATCCGAAGAGATCGACATATATATAAAAAAAGTCGTAAACAAAATGTTACGCATATACAATATAAAAAGAAAAATTTATTTCCATATAAACATAACAACCGACGAACGTCAGGTGGTGTTGTAAAAGTTGATCAAATATTCTAGTTTCTTCGTCGTCGAGTTAGAATAACATATTTTTGTTTTTTTATTTTTGTTTTTGTATTTTGTTTTTTTTTATATCATCAACAAAAATCGCATATAATAGGGATGTGTCCATTTTTCTGAGTGTAACGAGTTGTACAAACATTCATTATTTGTCGCATCATTTCCTTGTTTGTTTCTCTACCTTTATGATTACAATCCAAACAGAATCTCCTTCCGCTCTTCTCATCAATTCCATATTGTAAAATATACTTTACATCTTTAAAGTTTTCTTTATCAAAACATCCACATAGTGCACCATAAAGAATTTGCTGCAATACATGATTTGGATATGTATTTGAAATACCATCAAAATTTGAGAGATAAGTCTGAATATGTCCATGATATGCAAATTGATATGCAATCTGCAGTAATACAGATGAAGATTGAATATGATTGTACATATCTTGCTTGTACTTATTATTATTGCAATATAAAGCTTCATTCCATGACACATATAAACAACGCATCAATTTATTAATGAGGTTTTCATCATTTTGTTCAATGGCAGTATACAGCACTTCCCACTTGTATTCTTTTTCAAATGCTTCAACTGCTATTTTTTGAACTTCTTCCTCGTTTCCTGAATACAATACCATGTAATACAAGAGCATATCTTTCGGTTTCCATGGTGAGACTGTAATATCTTGTGTATATTTTTGTGTATCTTGAGTATCTTGTGTATATTTTTTAGGTTCTTCTTCAAAAACGTTCGCATCGACGGTCAAATTCTTCGTCACGATATAATCAACCTTTTCAACAACACAACGATTATCTTTGAGTGGAATATCATCGTCAATATCATCAACCCAATCATCATCATCATCATCACTAACACTAACTAAACTTGGAATATCATCATCATTATTATTTGTGTCATTGTTATTTGTGTTCTTTGTATCTTTTTTACTTTCAATGTCACAATCAATTTCTTTTTGTTGTTCAGAGGAGGTTTCAGCATTATCAATTTGGACAATGAGATGTGCAAGTGCTTGGCGAATTGCCATGGCATTATCGTCTTGATAAACATACATTTTACTTAGGATACGACGCAGTTGACGTTGGATGCTAACAAACATATTTATTTGGTGTTATTTAAAAAAAGGTTCTTACATATCCTTTTTTTATTTGTTTAAATAATATGAATTTTTTAAAAATATTTATGTTTATATATATTATGCAAATGTGCGAAGTTGAAGGAATTCCAACATCTGGATATTTTCTTCAATAGAATGAACCGTGCGCTCATATGTCGCTCTATCATTAGGAACCGATTTGTCATTTCTTATCGAACGTGCCAGCCAACGGTTGAGTGCCTGTGAAAAGTAGCATTCAACTATACAAGGTCGTCCATTACATATATGAAACATATTGTGTTCAATATGAAACACAGTGCGGTCAATAGCTGGATTATGTGGAAATGTTGTTCCAATAAAGACATTGGTTTGTGATTGATGATCCCATACATATAATTCATATAATCCAATGGTGGTAGATGATTGTTGAAGAACAAAGTCCACTGTATTGTCTTGCTTTGCTTTCCATTTGAACAATGTTTCTTGTCGCCCTGATTCAACAGGCAGAGATGTGGGTGTAAATATCAATCCGTCAACATTTTGGTATTTAGATATAGTTGGCAATTGCTGTGTGACAAACCGTTCCAACCATTTGAATGGAACAAAATCCTTTATGCGTAGACGAATAGCCTGTTGAGTTGAATCAAGCCAATGTTTTTGAACCATTTCCTTGGCACAATGCATTCGTTCAAATAGACGCATACGTGTCATGTCATGTCCTCGATATGCAATCGTATCAAAAATAACAAACGATTTTCCATCGTGATCAACAACTAATTCACCATCAAATATAGATCCTTGAAACAAATCGGTACGTAGACATACAGGAACCAAAAACATACGACATGCACGATTGACAAAGACAACAACATGTTGCATAGGAATGGATGGGTCGACATGTTCACCAATGGCTTCTTGTATAGGACATGGAGGCAACGGTAATGTCAAACAAACCATGATATACCGCACACCGTCCGTTTTTTCACATACGCAATAGTCTTGATTAACAAGTTTTCCCAAATAGCGCCGTTGAATAGTAACAGGATGAGCACCAGGAAATGTGGTTGATTCAAAAGGTCGTCTCCAAAAATGGTTACATACTTTCAACACTGTTGAACGAATTGATGCGTCCATAATTTCATAAACGGGTTGCATACTTACGGACAATAATGGATCATCACTTGTCATTCCACGAATACGTTTGTATTTGGCAGATTCGTTCAAGTGGATGGATTCGTTCATCTTATGATCTTATATGAATATATTTTATTTTGATGCGTTTTCCTTGATGTATGATATATTTGTAAAAAAATTCAAACGATAAAATTTTAAACAAATATAATTAAATAAATATCAAAATAGAATGTATACCTTTTTTACACAAATATGCTTTTTGTAAATCCAACTATACAATTTTGTCTCCATTCTCTTCCAAGTAACGTTCAGGTTTTGTATCCTGTATGTATTAGAATGTGGACAAATCATTTTGCTGTTCCAAAAATTGAAGCTATTCACATTTATGATGCAAATAAACAGTTGATTGATAAACAATTCTTTGGATTATCTGAATTGAATGGCATGTCTCTTCAATATCCAAATATAGCAAAATTAACACCCGATTTGGTCGAGGTGCTCCAAAAAGCAGGACATGTTTATTACACAAACGCGTTTAGCTCATCTAAAAAATAGGAGGTTAAGAGTATATTTTTAAAAAGTAATAAAAAGTATTAAAAAGTAATAAAAAGTATTAAAAAGTAATAAAATATGACTAATCTTAAACAAATCAATGTTGACCGATGGATTCATGCACCTGGTCCTCACCTTATTGTAGGACCATCTGGATGTGGAAAAACTGAATTAATGCAAACGCTTCTCTCCTCTTTTAAATCACAATCGTTGATTGATTCATTGATTGATACCGATGACGATTCTTCTCCTTCTATAGAAGGAGTATGGTTTAACTGTGTTCCAAGTATAGAAGAAGAGAAAAAGTATGACGGATGGTTTCAAAGTCGCATGACTTTAAACAAACGTTCTATCAACACTATTTTGCGCGAATTGCTTGAATATTGTAAAAACGATAAACAAAAACAAAAAATCATTGTATTTGAAAACATTGCAGGGTTGGGTGTCAATCTGTTTCGTTGTGATTCAATGCGTGATATCATGTATAATGCACGATACTTGAATATGACCCTATTTTTAGTGACACAATATGTTGATATTCCTCCATCCATGCGCAATCCGTTTCAACTGGTTTTTGTATCTGCTCAATTTGACCATATATATTTACAAAAACTACATAATTGGTTAGCAAAAACACCTTCAAAAACACCTTGTACCGTTACGGATTGGGCAGCATTTGTTCAACTGATTCAATACGTTCAAAAAAAGGGATCCCCATTTCTGGTTTGGGATATAGCACAAGATGATACGATTGGATGGATGAATATATCCAATAAAGGTAAAAAAAATGCATTTGCCCCATTGATTTTATATAATCCCGCAGAATGTCAACATCGCCAAAAAAATATGATTGCTTTAGCCGATCGAATCATGGAATTATGTAAAGAACTGAAAAGCTTGGCAAGTGATCCAAGATTATAAATGTTTTTATTGCCTCCACTTGTTACCACAATTGTGACATGTACAGAATGTAGTAATGGCTTCATCACATCCACGTGTCTGTTGTTGATAATATGAAACCATATGTTTGCGACACTTTCCACATACAATAAGAGATTGTGTGTTTGGATCCCATTCGTCGCGATGTGAAATAACAATAGCACTTTTTCCTTGTCCGTATCCAACCCAGTGTTCAGGATACAATTCTTCTGCAGACATGGATGCAATATCTGGAAGAGCAATTGTTTTTTCAATCCATACGCGATTCCAAATCGTTTTTGCATTGGGATGAACCAGATTGCTTTTTATTTTATTCCACATGGGTGGATACATTCGTCTGACACGGCGTGAAATCATTTCTAATCCACGTTGTTTAACCCGTTTCGAAACCATTTCTGAACCACGTGTTCCTTTGCGTTTATAGAATGCAAACATCATGTTTCTATAATCTTCCCAAATAGACCAAAATAATTGGGGTTGATATTTATCAAGTGCATTTACCATTCCACCTTCAATTAAAACAGCCATATCATGTAACGTCATTAAATGGTTTTTCCATTCAGGGTTTGTTTCGGGATGCTTATATATCCAATGATCAAGCAATTCAACCAGTTTATCAATAACATGTAAACGGAGTTGTATTGGAACCCAACGTTCAATTTGCTTGAATTGTTCAATGGTTATAATATCTTGATCAAGAGTAAGTTGTTGTTGTTGTTGTTGATTTTCGCATTGATTTTGAGTTTCAATCATATTTTGTTTACAAATATATTTGTATTGATTTGATTTATTTGTATTGATATATTTATTTTATTTATATGTGTAGCAATCTCACTTTTTGAAAAAAATATTCTTTCGCTTCTAGATATATACAAATATATTTACACCTATACAAATATATTAATACAAATATATTAATAACATGGACAATCTTGTCTTTTTAAGCGCAAGCAAGGATAAGTTATTGGAAGCAATTCAGTATATACATAAAAAGACACCTATTTATGTTTCATATAAAAAAACAGAAGCAAAAAAAGAGGATGTGCCAAATGTATCACCAAAAACATCAAATATCTCAAATATCTCAAAAATGTATGATATGTATGATGAAAATGTAAATGATTCACCACACTCAAAATATAGTAGTGAAGATAGTGATGACGATGATGATGAATACAGGGACAAATGGTTTATGCGCGGAATGCCAAATCGACCTACACATGTAGTTGAACCTATTGGAACAGGAATTGATGATAAAGGAGACACACGATTAGGACGTAGACATGTCCAAGTCCAGCAAACAAATCTCAATAAATCACAACAAAGCATTGAAGGAAAACAACGATTGTGGAAAAAAGATATTGATGAATGGAGTCAATCCATTCCATCATTACGTCCAATGTTATCATCCACTAAAGATCGCATCTTTCATTTATTAGGGCAATGGACACATGGGTTTACAGATGGTTTAAAAGCAACTCAACGCAAACGATATCTCGTTGCAGCTATTTTATTAGCAAAAGACCAAATACAACCGATGTTGAATACTGATGTCCATGATTTATTAAACCACATTGGATGGACGTATCATGACTGGACTCGTGCTCTACAAAAAACACCTCTTCTTTTCCATGCACTTCAATCCATATCCGCTCCATTTGTCCCTCCTGATATTATTCTGTCCCCCCAAGAAAAAGAACATGTTCAACAAACAATGAAACGCTTTGCTTCCCAATTATCAGATATGCCACTCTCAATTCAAAAGGCAGCTGCAATCATTTACTTGTTTCGTCATTCCAAAAAAATGACACAAAAAAAGGTAACTCAATCCTTTCATATATCTGAAATATTGTTGCGTCAAGCACTAAATCGGATTTCTAATATATAATAAAAACTTATTTAAACTAACTAATAAAAACTTTAAACTAATAAACTTACCGAATCCATTCTTTGGTTGTGTAATAATGGAGAAGATGTTCCGTTTTGTCTGCATGATAATAAGATGGCCAACGATTAATCATTTGTCCATTGTTTAACAATAAAAACGGCTCTATTCCACTCCATACTGCAGCACTAAGACCAAACATTGACATAAACCCTTTTTTATTTTTTCCTATATCTTTATTTTCAATAACTGCGTGACCACCTGTCAGAATGAGTTTATTACATCGTGAAAGTATCCACCAGTCTCCATATGCATGTATAACTGCATCTATATCGTCTGATAAAAAGGTATGTGATGGACTTGATGGTATGATACACCACTGTGAATTTGGTAATCCTTCTTTTTCAATTATGGCGTGAATTCGTTCATAATCATCAGATACTATCACAACATGTTCATTGTTTTTATAAATACATATGTAAATCATATTAATAAACTGTTGAATATATGTATCCGTACATCCTTGTGAACGAATATGAATTCCAGTCACATTGACTTTATCCCCTTCTGGTGAACAAAAGAAGGATCCATATGTCATTGAAATGTATTTTTGTAAAAGAGGCGATGGTTGAATAACACGTTGACAAAAACTAGCACAAAGTTTGGGAGTATATTCCATCCAATATTGCCATGCATCAACAGGGTGTGATTGAGTAGGCGCATGTTGTAGAATAGGAAATCGCTCTTTCCAAATATTATATTCCCATGGATATAGAGTTTGATTATACCATAAGTAAGGAACAGAAGGATTCCAATCCAATAAAGCAACCGATGGTTTTTCAATTTGTTGTTCAATACAATCCGTCAACATACCAAGCCACCCAAAAAATACGCGTCCCCATCCATATGATGAAGGGGGACTATAAACGCACACATCTTTCAATTCCAATTCGTTTTCTTTTTTCAATGCAATGGGTTGAACCACATTGGTTATATACAAATCCAATTTATCGGAAAGAGATAAATATTTGAAAGCATCGGCAGAAATGGTAGTAACTTCATCAATCCTATCCAAGATATTCATATATTCATATACTATATATATATATATTACAAGTTAACATATATCCATTTACACTCAAAAAAGAAACGGATTATAAACGACGTTATACATTGAAAAAATTTCTCAATATCTATATATGTAACAAATAATAGATAAATAAAAATAAAAGGATGTCAATATTTGGTGATAAAACCAATCGGTATCATGCAACTCAAAAAGATCAGATTGTGTATCGTGATTTAACCATAGGAAACAATGCTATTGTCGGATCTAACATAGATTGCTATAATTTAACAACTACACAAAACGCTTATGTTGGGATGTGGTTGTTTGCACCCAATACACATATCACCGACGATTTAATTGTAGATGGAAACACAACATTCAATAACGTTGTCGTAACTGGAGATGTGACATTATCCAATTTATATGTAACTGGGAACATAACCACCACCAATCTTGAAGTTACCACGGATGCGACTATTCACAGTAATTTAACCGTCGATTATGATTTACTAGTTGGATCCAATTTATATGTAATATCCAATACAGTAATAGGACAGGATTTGGTCGTCCAAAATAATGTAGCAGTGGATAATCGACTTGGAGTAGGAACACATGATCCCCAAGCAGGTATTCACGTTCAAGATGGAGAAATATGGATGTTTGGAGGAGGGGTTGTCACCGATCCACGAGTTGTGATTGGAGACAGTTCTACTTCAGGACAGTATGGATTTTTACAATGGGATACAGCTAATGATTACTTTAAAGCGGGGACGGATGCCAATGGATTGAAAATCAAAGGAAACAATGCAGCTATTGGAAATATTTTTCCACATGAACCCTTATCCGTTGGCTGGGGAACAAGTGAATATTTGACGGTGGATACAGATGGAACAACCACGATCAGTAATAATCTTATAGTGGCATACAACGCTATTATCCAGAACGATTTGATTGTGAGTGGGAATATATATGGATTAACTGCCGCATCTGAATACCATACCGTCAATATCGCTAAAGAAGGAGGGGATTATGACAATATCAAAGATGCCATTGCATCACTTCCAGAAACAAATGCACAAAATCGATGGAGTTTAATCGTGTATCCTGGCATATATGTAGAAGATAATCCCATTCAAATGAAGAATTTTACATCGATTGTATCCATCGGTGGACCTTTAACAACCGTTATTCAACCTCAAGATCCAAACACATATATTATGAATTTAGCCCCTTATGTATCACGAGTATCAGGATTACAAATACGTAATTCATTTCATACAGGTATTCGATGTAGTGATGTTGAATTTAGTGGCGGGGTTTTTTCATGTGTGTTTAGTAATGTCAAACAATGTATTGTACTCAACAGTGCGAATACTGAAACAAATGTTTACGCAAATAGTATCATTATGAAAAGCGGGAATTGTCAAAATGTGGCACGGTGTATAAATGGACATCTTCATATTGATGGATTGTCAGTAGAAGCGCCAGTTACTGCCGAAAGTGTATTGTATGCTAAAGGAAATGGTGCATTTCTTGATTGTTATACAGCTGAAATTGAAGGAGATGGAGTTGAACATGCTCTTCATGCATCCAATGGTGGACATGTTTTAATGTCAGGTGGACTTATTCATAGTTCTAATATTGGTTATTATATTGATGATGACGATTATTTTGGACAAGAAACCGCCCATATTACGGCACGAAACGTGGAATTACAAACTACGCGAAATTTTGATATACGAGTCGAAAGCATTACAGCCGATATCCAATGTCATAATTCAGGCATTGCGCGTGACAAGGCATTTGTCTTACCTGGTGGTAATTGTATGATTACTGGGTATGATTCATTTTCAGATGTATATCGAATGTGTGCAGATACGGCAATTGGACGTGATAGATCCGGACATAATTTCTATGCGGGACAAGGAGGTCCATATACATTTAATACGCGCGTATTAACCTATGATGGTGCATCCTATGTAGACGTAACAAGTTCAGACACAATTGCTTTTCCAAATCTCAATGCCAATAGTGCAATTTATTTTGGGGATTTAGATGCCTATTCCTTCTATGCCATTCAATACACAATGGGATCTCAAATCCAAGTAGTAGGTGGCGCAACGTGTGTATGGGAATATTATGATGCATCCACGAGTGTAGCGTTTCCTGGGTTAGAAATGTATTATACAATGAATAGTGATGCAGCAACAAATACCGTTGTGGATAATTCAGGAACATATGACGGAACAGCCTCTCAAACAACCGCCACACTACATGAGGCAGGGAAAGTCGGCACAGGTGCCTTTGCATTCCTTTCATCGCGAGGTGACATTCTCTCCGTATTACCACGACCTGTTCATTCATCCACTATTTCTATTGCAGTGTGGATTAAAACGTCAACAAGTAATCAAACGTTTATTGCACTTCGACTAAATCCAGTTCGGTATATCTACCGTCTAGGTATTAACAGTTCTGGGTATGCCTATTTCTATATCCGCACATCATCCGGTGCGGATACAGTAACAGATACAGTAACACTGATTAATAATGGAGCGTGGCATTTCTTGGTTGCTACATATAGTAGAACTGCAGGTGCAAATAATTTACAATTGTATGTTGATAATGGAGCACCTATACAGGAAACACATACGGGGGCATTGAATTCATCTTCACGTGCATTGGAAATTGGGCGTAATTATACAGGGTCATTGGATAATATGATGATATATTCAACCGCCATTGATGCTGCACTTGCAAATACATTATGGAATGCAGGCGCAGGCACTGAAGGAGCCACCAGTCCAGGATGGGTGCCCATGGATGGGATGCAGGATTTATCAGGCACAAGCACGATTCAGTCTAATAATTATTTCGAAGGAACGTCAGATGCTATATATAACATCCGATATGATCAACATATCCAATCTGGGACATCCCATACGGCTGGAACAACTGGCTGGATTGGTACAACCGTCAACGGGTTACCAGGTAAATGGGTTCGGTATCGTATTGATGGAGCAGGAATGACCACGTCGCCTATTTTTTCAGATGTCGAATTTAAAGGCAGTTATACACGATTTCGTCCTAATGGAACAATAACTTATTATGGCGAGGCACGTGAAGCAACAGAACAGATTATTCAACCTTATAATAATATCAACACGACAGCAAGTCAAACAATGGATATATCTGCAAACATCACTATCCCGTTTGTCCAAAACAGTTTTGCAGATGGCGCTCAAGATTCGTTGTATTTTGTCATTCCTATTCAAACAGGTACAGATACAGGGTGTGGCATTGATATTGTA
>Ga0075116_10001525_pt1 | contig 10597 bp, 11 predicted proteins | sample AntAceMetag02UKC_FD_69786 | JGI IMG/M metagenome (GOLD analysis project Ga0075116, IMG submission 69786) | Saline lake microbial communities from Ace Lake, Antarctica- Antarctic Ace Lake Metagenome 02UKC | ecosystem: Environmental > Aquatic > Non-marine Saline and Alkaline > Saline | place...
GTTCCAATATTGATCTTTGTAAAATCTTAACTTGTGTTAAAACTTTCTGTTTACTTTTCAAGAATGGTTTAGATTTCAGAGAACTAAGTTTAACTTTAGTTTTTAATTTTGGCGGTTTCAATATTAATAATTGTCCTGTCTTACTTTTCGGAACAGGTTTAGGAAGTGGTTTAGGTTTCGCAGAAACTATATTCACTCTTGTTCCTTTAGGATCTAGAATTAATTTTAATGATCCTTTCTTATTTCTTAGAAGTCTATTGGCTTTAACTTCAAAATTATCAACTTTATTTTTTAGTTCTAAAATATTTCTTCTAATATTTTGAGGTCTTATTTTCTCTTGTTGTTTGATAGCTCTAAGCTGTTGTTTTCGAGATTTAAAATATCTAAACTTCTTTGTTTTAATATCAAAGAATGGGTGTACTTGCACTCCACCTATTGAAACTTTATTCCCTCTAATAGCTTTAGGTTGTTTGCCTGGCTTTGCTAGTTTCTTTAATTTTAATTCTGTAAGCTTCTGTTTTTGAAACCCTAATCTTATTCCTTTGGTTTTAGCTTTTTGTATCTTCTTAAGGTTTCTATTAGCAATAACAAAATTATCAATAAGATCATCTGAAAACTGATCAGGAAATTTCTTTTTCAAATCTCTAAGCTGTTGTTTTATTAACAGTCTTTGTTTGTTCGTTAATGTTCTTTTAGTTCTTTCTACTTTTGTGATTTTAGTTCCTAAAATCTTTCTGCTTTCTCTATTCAATCTTTTTATTTTCTCTCGTATATTTTTTCTTACTCCTTTTCGATTTTTAACTAAACTTTTAATAAGATCATCGGAGAATGATTCAGGAAATATCTTTTTAAGTTTGATTAATTCCTTCTTGACTAATAGTCTTTCTTTAGAAGTTAATTTACGTACTGCCTTAGGTTGTTTGCCTGGTTTCTCTAAAGCTTGAGCTCTTCTCAATGCTTTACGTTTCTTTTCAAGTTCCAATCTAAACTCTTTTGTTTGTAATTTTGTGAACTTCTTAAAAGTCTTATTGGCTTTAGTGAAAGCTTTAATCAGGTCGTCTTTTATTTGTAAATGATTAATCTTTCTGAACGCTTTAACATACTTCTTAAGCCCTACTTTATTTAAATATCTTACAATACCTTCACTATCTTTGAAAGCAAATCTAAACTCTCTAGTTGGGATATTGCTTGTTAAAACTGGTAGTTCTAATATTACTTTTTTTGTTAGTTTCTTATTGATTTTTAATTTCCTAGTAAGTTTAATTAATATTTTAGGGAACTTAAATTTAGTTCCTTTGATAGTTTTAGAAACAAAACCTAAACCTTTTCCAATAATTGAAGGTACGAAGAAAGAGCCTATTTCTCCAATGACTTTCTCGGGGTTGTTTATTATAGTACTAGATATTTTTCTTTGACCGTTAGCTATCATTATAGAAGCACCTAATAAAATAGGTTCGGGGTTTTCTCTAAATATTTTTATGAATCCTGATACAGTATTAACAGCACCTTTTATTTTAGCTATATCACGTTTTGTTTTTGTAAATAATAATCCTTTCTGCGATTCGGGTAGTTTTAAGAATAATGAAGCTAAACCCATATTAATATCTGTTATTAAATTTTGTTTTAGTTTTACAGGCATAGGACTTTGTAATACTAATTTTGCTAAGAATTTAAGGTCCCTTAATACTACTTTGAATATTTCTATACTTGCCTTGATAAAAAACTTAGTTAGATTAAGTGAGCTCTCTAGATTTGCTCTAACAAAACCTACACGTTTCTGTCTACTCTTAAATTTATTGAATTCTGATCTTGCTAGTGATTTAATACCGAACAGATCCCCGATTGATTTTTTAATATCTTTATATTCCGATAGTGGTAAGGTCTGGCCTGTCTTAAGTCTATTATCGAGTTCTTTTACTTGTTGTTTGTATAAGAATTTACCCAGATCAGACTTGACAAAGGGTGTGAGTTTCAAAGCTTTAAGAAGTCCTAGTTTATCTTGTGGTGTTGGTGGATTCTTGAATCTTTTAATAAGGTCTTGAAGTTTCTGTCTGTTATTTTGTGCTAAGTTCCTGAAATATTTATTCGTTGAATTAATAGCATCGTTCAATCTTTTTATATTATCAGCATTACCTTGTATTATTATTTGTTTAAGTCTTCTATCGTTCAAACTTTTCAAATCAATTATAGCACTTTGATCTTTAGCATTAATTTTATTCTTTGGGTTTATTGTTGATTGTAAAGTTTTATTAATTTCAGCTACACCTTCTAAAGCAGAAATACTTTTTAAAGTTCTTACTTGATCTAGTAAAGTACTTAATGTGGCGTTTTCTATTCTTATCTCTTGTAATTGGTTGGGTGATGGTAATTGTTCTTGTGCGTTCTTTATTAATGAGAATGAAAATACTAAATTACGATCTTCGGGAGATAATTTATTAAAACTTGATAACTGACCTTTACTTACATTTTTAAATAATGCTGTCTGTTCTTTTTGTCTTATGAAAGAAGGAGTATAACTCTTTTGTATGTCAAGTCCTGAGACTGTCATTTGTTTCGCTAAACTGCTTCCGATACCATCCAAGAGTTTTGTTTTGTTTTCTTCTTTTACTTTCGTGGGTATTCTTGTTTGGATTTCACGTTTTATAAGATTAGCTTCTTTTAAGGAAACTCCGAACTTACTTATAAGATCTGCTTCTTTAGGCACTATGCCTTTCTTCTCTTGTTCTAATCTGAACTGTAGTATTGCTGTTTCTTTTGTTCGTTGTGTTTTAGCTTTTGTTTTCTGTTTTAATTCTCTTTTTTCTTTTTGTCGTGTTTGAATACCTGTTGTTTTAATGAAAGTTATTATACTTCCCTGATCAAGTCTTTCTCCTGATTGTAATCTTAATTTGATTTTATTTGCAGCTTCTATTTGTGATTGTAATTCTTTACGTGTTACTGAAAGTATCTCTCGTTCTCTAGTGCCACGTTCTGCGTCTTTCAACTGCCTTTTCTTTTTATTAAGTCGTGTCTGCAGGCCTGCGGTCTGCCTAGATAAGTCTGTTATCTGGGTTGATTGGTTTTGTTTAAGAATTTGTATCTGTTGATGTACTAGGCCAGAGAACTGCGGTCTTAATCTCGGATCTATAGTGTTTATGTTACGGTTTATAATATCTTGGCCTATAGTATTAAGATTTCTTATATTAGAAGCTGCCGATAATGAATCTTTTATCTGTGGCATTAGAGAATTAATAAAGTTTCTATCCTCACTACGTCGTCGTTCTCGTTCTACGAAAGTCATACCTCTTCGTGGTGTAGCTCTTCGTTTTGCAAGTCTTGTGAAAGTTGTTCGTGTCACCATTATAATTCATTATTAAGTTTTAAAAAATGTTTTTTCTTATTGAAATGTGATTTTATATTATGAGAGATTTCATCATCACGTTTTGCGAGATCAAATATAACTTTTAATTTATCAGATATGCTTACAAGAATATCTTTAATAAATATTATTATGGCTTTAAAAAAACCAAAAACACCTATACAGATTCCTGCTAAAATTCCTAATACCATTTTATTCCTTCTGTTCATAGTTTAACGTGAATATAAAACTTACGATAAATAATACAATAAATAATGCTACAGTTCTAAAACTGGTGAAAAAACCAGCTTCTATAAAAGAGATTCCTAATACAGAAACACAACCAAACGCAGTGTTTAATCCTCTAGGATCACTAAACTTAAAACTTCCGAAAGGTGATTTGTCGCTTAATGCCCAATACAAAATAAGAAACCAAGTACCCATTATAATAAATGTAAATAAATGGTTCGTGCTTGTATTTGCATTTTGTATTATTGCTGGGATCCAGTCACCCGCATTGGTTGGTAGATCTAACGTAAGGTTATAATCAGATATGGATGTATAGTTTAGTCCTATTGGTGTAACTGCCATTATGAACCCCTCACAAGACGTATAAAGACTATTAAAAGTGTTGTGAATAGTAACCAACCAAAAATATTAATTATGTGTCTGAACTCGCTTAAAGGCAGTCCTGTGACTTGTAGCATAAGAGTTGGGAAATTCATTACAAGTTTAACCTTATTTATTATTGGTTGAACAACTTTTTTATAGAAATTCAAATTAGCCAAAAAGTCTGAAACACTGGATGTACTGTTTTCTTCTGACAATAATTGATCTTCTTTAAGATCAACAACATCTATTTCTGTTATATTTTGTAAACCAGAACCGCCCATATAAACCGCATACTCGTTTATGTAATCATAACTATCACCGTCTAATGCTACATCTGTGTTTGCTATGTCATCACCAAATATAAGAAGAGATGTGAATACAATGCCCACTACCAAAATAACAATCAAATACCAATTTATTTTAGTTAATGCCATTAGTTTAAGTCCTCTCTTCTTCTTGTTGAGTTCATCATAAATATAAGTATCATGGTTTTAAGTACAGATGCCGAAGCCAGAGCTATAGACGGAGATCTAAAAAACTGTAGCCATGTTAATATAATCCCACCTATAGAAAATAACATCATGTTCTTCATCAATAAACAAACAACTAATAAGACAATCCATAACCAAATAAAAATAGGTTCTGAATAATTAATTTCTGAAAAGATGAAATCTAAAGAAGTATCACTTGGATAATAATAAGTCATATAATTAATATCTTCTCCCAGATATTTCTGATATATTCTACCTTCATAATTATAATTTCTATCTATGAGTGTTGGGTTTGCTACATATACACCACCAGTCACGATACAAGTTTCTGTTAATAGTGACGCATTATTAGACATATTAAAATAACCCACACAGACTTCTGCATCAAATCCATCTGTTGTAGTGAACGACATATATATGGTAGATATATTATTAACGAATGTTTCTGAATAATCCATATTTATATAATCACTAACTAAAACACCAAACGGATCTGAAAGATATAATACTAAGTTTCTTGTTTCGTCTGCTGTTAAAATTATTTCTGGGTTTGTTTGAGCAAAATATAAAATCCCACCTATGGTTTTTGATGCTGTTAAATAATACGATTTTGAGTTTAATTCAACACCGAACACGACTTCACCGTTTACATTACTTTGTTCTTCACTAATTTTTACAAAAGAAAATGTGGCTATATCATATTCATAAAGTGAAACTGTGGCATCTTCTAGTATAGTGTAAAATTCGTCAATACAATTAACATATAAAAATTCTGTACTTGTACCTGTAGCATTTAATAACTGAAAAGTTAAACTTACATTTTCTTGATTAGTAAATGATACGGTTCTTTGTTCTGTTAAATAACCATCAGACATCGCCATGATATTATAATCACCACCCACTATTGATAAATTATATATGGTTGTTGTGCCTGTTGTAGTGCTTTGATTTAATACGTTTAATAAAATGACATTTACTAGGTTTGTTATAGCCAATCCTGTTTCTCTATCTAAAATATTTACTATGAGATTAGCTCGAGTTACATTATAACTTTCGTTTAATGGCACAAGTGAAGAGTTTATAGTTTCATTAAATATTGAAGGTATAAAGCCTTGCTCTGCAAAAGAAACCATATAACTTCCATATATTGGTATGAAATTCTTAACGTAAGAAAAGTTAATAGCACCGCTTGAATTAGTAGTTAATGTTTCTACAAAGCCACCGCCAGGATATGTAACTATAACAGATCCGTTTTCTATAGGGTTACTTGTTACTATATCAAAAAACCATAATCTATTTTGCACATCTCTACTGAAATTAACTTGAATTGTTTTATTTTGAAGTGCGGTTAAAGTTTCAAAACCTGTCTCGTTATCTGTGAAACCTTCCGCTTGAATCGTATAATTATAAGTATCTGCATTAATGAAAAATGTTGTTATATTATCACTAGAAGTATTAAACTGGGCCACCCCACTCCTATTAACTGTACCGTTAGAATTAGCTATACTTATACTGAATGTTATATCGAACGCTTCAATGTTAAGTATAGATTGCCAGTGTTCTGAATCTAATTGAACACTCGTATTCCAATTTAAATAAGTTCTATTAAAATAATCATTAACACTTACAGTAATATTTACTATATCTTCTTTGTGCCAGTTTATAGTGCCGTTAGTGGTTGTTATATTTCTACTACCTGTAGAATTACTTATGTTAGCATAAAAACTTGTTATAGGCGTTCCGTTGAAATAGTTTGAAACTGTGATATTAAAAAATTCTGGTGCGAAAGGATATTGCTGATCGCTTCCTGGTGCGCCACCATTATATAATTCTGTTATTTGTGCGAGTGTAAGATTAGTTGAATAAAAACTCCATTCATCAATCATTCCATCAAATTCAGTAGCACCAGTACCAGTACTACCAATATATTGTCTATCTTGTATTATAGATTGTGCAACTCCTGCAGTTGTTACAGCGTTTGTTTTATCAACACCATCAACCCATATTTCAGCAGTAAAATCACCTGTTCTCATGAAAGTGTACATATGCCAATTAGTATCTGTTACAGCATTTGCTGCTGTATTAACATTAAGATTATTTCCTGCATTAACATATATTACGTTCCATCCAATTGAATCATCAGTATTACCTTTATATTGCATCGCTGTAAATGGACTAACAGTTATGGGTGTTTCATAACCATAAAAGTTTTGTAGTACTCCATTATTGTCCGTCTTTGCCCAGAAATTTATAGTGAATTTATTAGTACCTGAATCAATTTCTGTGTTTGCATCAAATCTAAGCTCATCAGACACACCATCAAAGTCAAAACCGAAATCTATAATACCTGGTTGTTGAAACGCAGGACAATTTGTACAAGCAGACTGGATGTTATTAGGGTTTGAATCTGTTAATGGAGAAGCTGCTTCTTCCATCTTATAATAAATCTCATTATCGCTGAGTAATGTAGCGGAAACAAAACTACTTAGAAGAATCATTACAAGTCCTAAAAGGATTATTGTTTTTTTCATCTTATATGTTTTATTTTTCCTTTAACTATCATTACTCCTTTTGCTAGATAACATTCTTTTAATGTTTTTCTAATAAACCTATATGGATTTTTGAACCGATACCTATAACTTTTTTTGTATTTGCTTATCGGTTTCTTCGGTTCGTATTTGAAATTGTTTTTTCTCAACCATTCTTTTATTTGTGTTTTATTCTTAAATACTTTTCTATCGAAAACGATTACTTGATCCTTTATTTTTTTATTATATTTCATTTTTTATTTAGCCAGATAAATCAGTATTTCCATAAAATATATTTTCATAATGAATATCATATTCTAATAATAATGCACCAGTCTCAAGTGTATCTAAAGGACTTGTTGCGTTTCTAAAAATACGTATTGAACAAATAGCACTTTCATTTAATGTATTAGTAATATTAATCATATCAGTCATGTGATGCAATAAAGGACTTTTCGATGAATCTACAACACAAAGAGTATTTGTATTTGGAAATGTTATATCAATATTAGCACAAGAATATTCCATGCACCAAACAACATCTCCCCATACTTGTTCCTCATCATAATAAGTCCAATGAAAATGAGGAGATAGTAATGAGTTTGAAGTTCTCGCATGAGGCATTTGAGCTATTGCATAAGCTTGTTCCATTGTTGTAGGACTAAATTCTAATGCTAAAACTCCATCAATAAGTGTATTCCATTTTGGTAAATTAGAACTACCCAATACTTTTATAGAAGTTACAGGAAATCTAAGATCTTCACGATATGTTACATTTGCTATTGTTAAATTATGAACAACTAAATTATTAACGGTTAAATTATTGATAGTTAAATTATCAGTATCAAATATTGTAACCTCTGGAATATAAGCAGATACCAAGATAGTTAATGCTAATATGAAACCAGCAATTATCACTCCATTCATGTTTTCTCTTTTTGTCATGTTAATAATACACCTATGTTTATGTGAGCTTTTGAAAGTATTATCGCTAAAGATATTAATATTGAAACTACCACTATCGCAATAGTTAAACCATTATTATTTTCATCATCAGAGTTCTGTAGTTCCGTCATCTTTTATGGTCTCCTTATCTTTTCTTGAAAAGAATGTGACGTTATCGAAATCTACAAAGTTTAAGAAAATACAGACACAAACTATCAAGAGATTTATTATTATGAAATTAGTAATATAAAATGAAAAGAATGTTAGTTTTATGGTTACGTTTTGTAATATGGCATTAAAAAATATATTATATAAGTATCCTGTTATAGTTTCAAAAATAGAACCAATAAATAAAAAGATCATTATTCCAAACGATAAAAACCCAAAAATATTAAAGTATCCTTCACGTTTTGCATTGTAACAAAAGAAACCGACTTCATAAACTAACGCAATAAAGATTCCCGCCCATAAATAATCTAACAAACCTATTATTTGTACTAAACTATTAATAAAACCTTCAAATACACCTGTGAATATTGCCGGGATAGTTCCAGCAGTAATCATGTTTTCTAATATATTATTTAGTGTAATAAATATATAATCGTGTGCTACAACAATAGAAAAAATAGTCGTTCCTAAAACTATGGTTGATACTATACTAAACACGAATAATTTTTGGAACTTCTCAAATACGTTTGCCATTTTTATTTTTATTGAAATATTTATTATATATACGTTCTACATTGGGATCATCAGTTTTCAAACCACCCATTCTTAATAGTACAGGTATTCCATACTGTATTAAATCTATATTTAATGTTATGATATAAATAACTAAAGTTATAATGTATAAGTTAAAAAATGGAAATATGAACCCCCACACATCCCATTCTGGCGACATTGAAAAAAATAATAGTGGAGAACTTATTAAAATTATTATCGAAAAACAATATAAAATACCTCGCACTGTTGCTAAAGAAAAGAATGGTGTTTCTTTTTCTCTATCTTTCAAAATGAAAACATAAATCAAAGAAACAGAAATCATTAAGAAAATCCAAAATGCACGTGAAAACATCTCGAAATTATATAATTCTATAATTTGCAAATTTGCGGGAAGATCAGTAAGTGGCATTATGTCTTTAATTAACATTATGTAACTTAATATATTTTTCTATTTTTTAAGTTCCAAGTATTTTACCACTTAAATCAGATACCGATGAGGTGGGTTTTTTATCTGGTTTTGTTGGCAATGCTGGATCTACACTTCTATTGATAAGTTCTGTAGCTATAAGTTTACTGTAATAATAACCGCAATTATCAGCAGTTTCAACACATTTAGCTCTGCATACATCTAGTTTTGCATCTAGCTCTTTTGCGTTCTCATAGTTTCTAACGTTCCATACAATACCTGAAAGAACTAAAGCACAAATTAGGATCGTAACAATTAAACCTTTTACACCAGCAAAGAAATTATTATTATTTTGCTGATCTAAATATCTTTGTTCAATCTTTTCATCAATTTCTTTATAATATTTCCTACTAAGACCAATATCAGCATACATAGTTAATGGTGTGCCTTTATCTGAATCTGATCTATAAAAGTATGGGTGTAGTATTCCATCACGAGCTAAAAATCTTAGTTCTCTTTGCCCATTTTTATTTATGATCTCGTAAGAACCATCACCATCATTTTCAATAGTATATCTTAATACTTTGAAATGTCTAAGATCAATTTCTAAATCTATCTTGTTTACATTCTTTGTTATGAAATTTCCTTTTGAATCTTTTTGTTCTTGTCCTTCTGGATTTTTAACTATAATCTTTCCTTTCTTACAGCTTATTAAATCAGCTTCTATAGATTTTATTTTCTTATCTACTTTCTTTACTTTTTCTTCTCTGCTTATATCAGCAAGTTCCATCTTATAATATAAGTGTTCGAGAATATGATGTTTCTTTTTATCTAGTTCTTCTTTGAATTTCAACTCTTCATTTATGATATTCATATTGAAGTTTTCATCTTTAACTTGTGAAGCATCAAACTCCAAAACTTCAACTGGTGTCCTATCATTCATTAATTTGCAAATTACTATGTGCAACTGTGGAGATCCAGCACCTTTTTGTGTTGTTTTATTTTGTCCTATATTGAGTTTCTTAAACGGATTATTAAATTTCATCATATCACCTAAACATTAAGACTATTACTTTCTGTCTCATTTATTGCATCTCTCATAAAACCTTTTGAACCTAGCATTATGTCCGCTAAATTCTGAAATGTATCATCTATTATTTGGTACACTTGAGTATAATTATAAGTTTTACTGTGTGGATCTGTATGTAATATCTTATTAATTTCTTTACAAAACCATTTTTGCTGTCTGTTAAAAGTGTGGTAATCTTTTATAGTTATAAGATTTGAATTATTAGTGAAAGGTGTAAGAAGTCCAACAAGTAGATCTATAATTCGTGTCGATGCCAATGGTTCTCCTGTGTACATCCAATCCTCAGAAATACCAGACCAGACATAACCCTCAAGAGTTAATCTGAAATTCTTTACAACCTCTTGTAAAGATGTTATTTTTTCTTTATAACTTATATCTTCTCGACTGATACTATCTTCTTTCATCATATAAAATCACTGTGCTTAATGTATTAATATAATACATATATTTAAATATTTCTATTAC
>Ga0075116_10001529_pt1 | contig 10580 bp, 14 predicted proteins | sample AntAceMetag02UKC_FD_69786 | JGI IMG/M metagenome (GOLD analysis project Ga0075116, IMG submission 69786) | Saline lake microbial communities from Ace Lake, Antarctica- Antarctic Ace Lake Metagenome 02UKC | ecosystem: Environmental > Aquatic > Non-marine Saline and Alkaline > Saline | place...
GAAAAAAATAAATCATCCTTATCCTGTTAAATCTATTTATCCACCAATAACAAAAAAAAGTGTGTATTGGCAAGATTATTATTTAGATTGTGATGCAGGAAAAGCTCATCATTATCTTAATGGAGGTATTTGGACTTATATTGGAGGATTTTATGTTTTAGCTTTAATTAAAATGAAGAAGTTTAAACAAGCTAAACAAGAATTAGAAAAACTTGCAGAAGCTAATTTAAAAGGGAATAATTTTCCAGAATGGATTGATCCAATAACAAAAAAAACTCATGGAGAATTGCAGGCATGGAGTGCTGGAATGTATATTTTAGCTTATCAATAAATTAAAAATAAAAAAGCACTATTATGATAAAAATAAAAAAAGAAAAAGTTCTTGTAAGTCCAAAAGACATTATACCTAGTTCCCCTAAGTTTGAAGTTTTAGGAACTTTAAATCCTGGGGCCTTTCGCTTACCTAACAAAGACATACTATTATATGTTAGGGTTTTGGAAAAGTTAAAAAAAGATGAAGATGCAAATTATTATTTTTCTCCAAGATTTTCAGGAGACGAGAAATTAAAGATTGTAATAGATAAATTTAATAAAAAAGATGTTAGAGAAAAGACTAATTTGTCAATAGAATTTGAAGATGGAACAAAAAGACTTACTTATATCTCTAGTTTAAGAAGAGTTTACCTTAATAAAACTGGTCTTAAGGTAAAATCGATTGATAAGAAACCAAGTTTTTTTGGCCTTAAATGGGATGGTGAATTAGGAGTTGAAGATGCAAGAATAATAAAGTTAAAAAATAGTTATGTTATGACCTATGTTACTTTATCACGTGAAGAAAATATCTCAACCAGTTATGCTATATCAAATGATGGAATGAAATGGTTTAGAAAAGGAATTTTATTTAATGGTCAGAATAAAGATGTAGTTATATTCCCTGAGAGGATTAAAGGGAAATATTTTGCTTTTGAAAGGCCTGAAGGAGGTTTTCAATTTTCTATGCCAGACATATGGATAAGTCATTCAAAAGACATGCAACTTTGGGGGAAATCTAAGCCATTAAACCTTCCATATAATGAATGGGATTCAGGGAGAAGTGGTGCAGGGCCTCCTCCAATTAAAACAAAAAAAGGCTGGCTTTTATTATATCATGCAGTAACTAAAGAAACAAAGGAAATAAGGGCAATAGAAGGAACAGAAGAAACAATAACATCTTATCTTGTTGGTGCTGCCTTGTTTGATTTAAAAAATCCAAGAAAACTTCTTGCTAAATCTGAAAATCCAATTCTTTTACCAACCCAAAAATATGAACAAGGGACATTTGAATATAAACGAGTTGTTTTTCCCACTGGAGCAATAATGGATAGTAATAATAAAGATTTGTTAATATATTCTGGTGCAGGAGATAGATTTACAACAGTTAAAAAAGTAGGGTTACAAGACATATTAGATAGTTTAAAGAAAATTGAAAAAAAGAAAGCTTTGGTTTGATTTATTATTAATTTCTGTTTTTATATACAAGTGCGGCTGCTACAGAAGCTAGTCCTGGGGCAATAGCAGAAAGTGGTAGCACATATTTTCTAAGATTTCTTGATTGAGGTTCAACTCTCTCAACAGCAATATTCGGGTCCAGAGGTTCCCCATAAAAAGGTACAGCAGAACAAGGCTTGCCACGTACAGCACACAAAACTCCTGCACTTAACACCAAATTTCTTAATCTTTTTCCTATGTTTTATATAATATTTTATAGTTTATAAAAATTATTGTTATTCTAAATTGAGTTTCTCTTTTATTACCTCAAGCATTTTCTTTGATGTTATTCTATAATCTAAATTTTCAACAACATGTTGTCTTCCTGCTTTTCCCATTTGTTCACATAAAAGGGGGCTTGTTAAAAGTTTTAAGGTATATTCTTTTAAATCATCAATATTTGCTCTGTAGGCAAAAGTTTTGGGATTATCAAATTTTATTATTTGTTTTGTAACAAATCCCATTGAGGGATAGGCTATTTCTTCATTTAATTTTATTTCTTCTGCAACTCTTGCTAAAAAACCTGTTTTATTATGAATAATTGTTTCTGCAGGACCCCCTACATTTATTGAAATAACTGGTTTTTCACAAGCCATTGCTTCTACTTGTATCATCCCAAATCCCTCTATTCTTGAAGGGGCTGCATAAATATCACAACAATCTAGCATTTCTGCCATAAATTCCTGTGAAAAAGCATCTTCTAAAAAAATAACATTATCTCTTATTCCTAATTCCTCTGCAAGTGCTTCTTCTTTATCTCTCCATTCTGAAGCACACTCTCCTGGCCAGGACTTACAAACATATTTCCATTCCTTGAATTCTTTATTAACCTCTTTTAATGCCCTAAACATTTCTTGAGCTCCTTTAGAAGTAACATCTCCCCCTATTGTTAAAATCATTTTTTCATTATCTCTTACACCCAACATTCTTCTCAATGCTAATTTTCTTTCTAAGTTATTCTTTGGTTTAAATAAATCAGTATCTATTCCAATGTGCATTGGAAATATTTTACTTACATCAACGTTATCTCTTTCGTAAATGCTTCTAACCCATTCACTTGTTGTAAACATTAGTTTTAATCTTTTAAATTCTTCTTGATAATTTGCAACCCAACCATCTGCATTAAACCAAGGAATAGGTGTAACACCAAATTTCAATGGTTCTTGGATAACCTCGGGAACATTCCCCCAAAAACCAATTCCAATAACAAAATCTAAATCTAAATTTCTTAAATAAAATTCTTTTTGAACACTGTCTTTAAAATGGCAAGGAATTGCTTCAACTCCTGCATTTAATAACCCCCTATAAAGAAGTTCACCTTGCAAACTCTGACCATCAGCCTCAGTTGGATATGGAAAAAGAACTAAACATTTCATCTTATATTGAATGCCTCTGTATTTCCACAACATTTACTCTCAAAACTTTTTTCTTCAAATCCATAAATTTCTTGAATTAACCATATCTTTTTATTAAAATAAATATTTTTTAATTTTATAAGTTTATCTGCACTACTGTCTATACAACAGATTTCGGTTTTTTTATCTTTAATATAAGAAAAGAAAAAAACTTTTTTAGATTTTAATTGATTGTTGTTTAACATTTCTACAACTGCATTATGAACTTTAATGTGCCTTATATGTCCATATTCTCCATTTTTTGCATGAGTAAAAATATAATCATAGTTTATGTTTTGCTTTAGAAATTGTTGTATCCTGTTTATTATATCTTTATTTGGAAATTTTTTAAAATCTCCTTGCTCTGAATCATCTAAATCAGAAATAAAACACCTTGCGTTTAATTCTTTGCAAACTTTTTTGAATTTAGGAGCTCTATCTTTATCATCTTTTCTACATAAGCTGATTATTGTTACATCCCATTTGTTTTTATTTTTTAACAAAGTTCCACCCATCCAAATTGTTTCATCATCTGGATGAGCAACAATTACTAATACTTTTTTATTCATTACTTTGGAAAGATTTTTAATTAGATAAATCTTACTATAATTAGGAAAAAGAGGTAAAAATGAAATTTGATGTTGTAACCTTTGGAAGCGCTGTAGTAGATGTATTTGTAAATACAGAAGTTGCTGAAAAAAAAGGATTTATGCATTATCCTATTGGAGAAAAGCTTTTAGTTAAAGATTTAAGATTTGATATTGGAGGTGCAGGAACAAATGCTGCTGTTGCTTTTGCAAGACTTGGATTTAAAACAGGGTGTATTAGTGAACTTGGAGGGGATGAAAATGGGAAAAAGATTTCTAATTTATTAAAAAAAGAAAAAATAAATTTTTTAGGCAAGATTGTGAAAAAAGAAAGGTCTGGATATTCTGTAATTCTTGATAGCAAGGGAGGAGATAGAACAATCTTAACCTATAAGGGAGCAAATAATAAAATAAGCTTAAGAGACATTAAAAAATTTAAAACAAAATGGCTTTACTTATCCTCTTTATTAGGGTTAAGTTTTGAGACTCAGAAAAAACTAGCACAAAGTTTGAAAAAAAAAGGAACAAAAATTGCATTTAATCCGAGCTCTTATCTTATAAAAAAAGAAAATTTATCTTCTTTGTTAAAAATAACAGACATTCTTATTTTAAATAAGCAAGAAGCTGAGATGTTAACTAGAAAAAAACATGATTTGCTTGAGAATTTATATAAATTAATTAGTAAACAAGGAATGGTTATTATAACTGATAAAAATAAGATGATAACTTGTTATGACGGACATAATAGGCATTTTTTAATTCCAAATAAAGTTAAAGTTATTGAGAGAACAGGAGCAGGAGATGCCTTTGCATCTGGATTTGTTGCAGGACAGATTGCTAAAAAATCTATTAAAAATAGTTTAAGACTGGGTTTAGCTGAAAGCGAGAGTGTAATAAAATATTTTGGAGCTAAAAATAAGTTGTTGAAAATGAGGTTAAAGAAATAATGATATCTCTAAATAAAATAACAAAAAAAGGCAAGGCACTTTTCCTTGCTTATGACCAAGGACTTGAGCATGGGCCAACTGATTTTAATGATAAAAATGTTGACCCCAAATATATTATTGACATAGCTAAAAAAGGAGGATATACTGGAGTTGTTTTTCAAAAAGGAATTGCTGAAAAATATAAAAAGGAGATAAAAAAGAGCAAGGTTCCTTTGATTATTAAGTTAAATGGAAAAACTAATTTGTTTAAAGGAGAGCCCATTGCAAGACAATTATGTACTGTTAAAGAAGCTCTTGCATTAGGAGCAAGTGCAGTTGGTTATACTATTTATTTAGGAAGTGATTATGAAGATGAGATGTTGCAAGAATTTTCTAAAATAGAAAAACAAGCTCATTCAAAAAATCTTCCTGTTATTGTTTGGATTTATCCAAGAGGGAAATCAATAAAAGGAAAATCAAAAACAAAGTTAATGGCTTATGCAGCTAGAACTGGATTAGAAATTGGTGCAGATATAATTAAAATAAAATATGAAGGAAAACCAAAAAATCTTGCTTGGGCAGTAAAGAGTGCTGGGAAAACAAAAGTAGTAATTGCAGGAGGAACAAAAAAGAATGAAAAAATTCTTCTTAAGCAAGTTAAAGAAATTATGAAAGCAGAAGCAATTGGTTTAGCAATTGGAAGAAATATTTGGCAAGCTACTAAACCATTAGAACTTACAAATAAAATTAATAAAGTAATTTGGAAAAAATGAATAAATTCCTAAAATATTTTCTACTTGCAGTTTTGTTCTTTGTAATAGTGGATTTTCTTACAACAGCAGCACTTGTTCATCCTGTTGAATATTATTCTACATTTATGCCATTTATATTGGTATTTTATATAGGATATCCCCTGATTTTTTCTTTTATATTAACTAAATTTAAACTTAAAACTAAGGGATTGTTTATTGGGGCAATTATTGGTATGTTTATTTCAGAAGTAATATTTTTTCATAACCCCTTATTTTTTCAATTTCCTCTTGCATTGATAGCATTATTATTTGGAATCTCTTGTTATAGTCTAATAACTATTGTTCCAAAATGGATTATTGATAAAGAAGTATTAAAAAGAAAAAAATGGATAATAATCATGCTAGTATTATTAATAATTAACACATTATTAAATTATGCCACACAAATAAAAACTTAAAATGAAACCAATAATTGTAATCAACCTAAAAACTTACAAACAAGGCAAATCTGCCATAAAATTAGCTAAACAATTAGAAAAAATTGATAAAAATATCATTATTGGAGTGCAGACAACAGATATTTATGAAACCACTAAAGCTACAAAACTTAAAGTTTATAGCCAACATGTTGATTATCAAAAACCAGGAAGAAATACGGGATTTATTTTACCAGAAGCAATTAAAAAAGATAAAGCAGAGGGGGTTTTTCTTAATCATTCTGAACATAAATTATCCTTAAGGATTATTAAAAAAACAATTAAAAGGTGCAAACAAACAAAATTGAAAACAATGGTTTTTGCAGCTAGTTTAAAAGAAGCAAAGAAAATTAAAAAATTTAAACCAACTTACTTGGTTATTGAGCCTCCTGAATTAGTTGGAGGAAAGAAAAGTGTTAGTAAAGCTAAGCCCGAACTTATCCAAAGAATAGCTAAAAAACTAAAATATAAATTTTTAGTTGGTGCAGGAATAAAAACAAATAAAGATATTAAAATAGCTATGAAGTTGGGAGCTAGCGGAATTGCAGTAAGTTCTGCTATAACAAAATCTAAAAATCCTGGAAAAAAACTGAGAGAATTATTAAAAGATTAAAATATTTTATTTTTACAAAGCAGCTATCCATCCGCCATCTGAAACTATTTCACTTCCTGTCATGTATGCTGCAGCATCACTTGCAAGAAACACCACAGGACCTGCAATATCCACTGGCTTTCCTACTCTTTTTATTAAAAACTTAGACATCATAGGTTGGAGGATTTTTTTATTTTTTGTAAACCCAGTTGTCATTGGAGTATCTATTAATCCTGGATGAACTGAATTAACTCTTATTCCTAAGGAACCAACCTCTGCTGCTAAAGCTTTTGTAAATAATCTTATCCCCCCTTTGCTTGCGCAATAAGCAGCACCTCCTGCAGAACCTTCAATTCCAGCAACAGAAGAAATATTAATTATAGAAGCTCCTTTTTTCATGTATTTTAATGCTGCTTGAGAACATAAAAAAGGGCCTTTTAAGTTTATATTCATTGTTTTGTCCCAAGTTTCTTCTGGTAAATCTATTGTATTTCCAGTAAGATAAACCCCCGCATTATTTACAAGAATATCAATTTTCTTAAAAATTTTTATTGTTTCATTAATCAAGTTTTCAACTTCTTGTTTATTAGAAATATCTGCCTTAATATAAATTGATTTTCTTTTTAATTTTTTAATTTGATTAACAGTTCCTTCTTCAGGTATTACATCTGAAACAACAACATCACAGCCCACCCTTGCAAGTTCTACTGCAATTGATTTTCCAATTCCTCGAGCAGCACCTGTAACAATTGCTACTTTTCCTGTTAAATCAAATAAGCTTGTCATTTTACCTCTTCCTCATATTATAAATATTAAAGCATATTTAAAGATTCCTACTAAATCATTAAAGCAGAAGTTATTTAAATTAGTGTTTTCTTTTTAAAATATAAAAGATGGTGAAAATAGTTAAAAGACCTTGGGGATTGTTTAAGCAGTTTATTCTTAATAAAAAATGTACTGTGAAGATTTTAGAAGTTAAGCCAAAACAAGAATTAAGCTTGCAATATCATAAAAAAAGAGTAGAAATGTGGTATTTTCTGACAAATGGAGTTGTACAGATTAGTAATAAAAAGAAAAAAGTCAGTAAAGGAGAAATTGTTAATATTAAAAAAAATATTGCTCATAGAATTATAGCAGAAAAAAATCAAGTAGTGGTTTTAGAAATTTCTTTAGGAAAATTTAGTGAAAAAGATGAAGTAAGATTGGAGGATAAATATAAAAGAAAATGACAAAAGTAATTGCGGTTGATTTAGGGGGAACTCATTTAAGAGTTTCTTTAGTTAAAAAAAATAGAATTATTAAATACCTTAAGAAAAAAACACCTAAAAATCAAAAAGAACTTTTAGCTCTTTTGGTTGAGACAATTGAAGAAATTAAAACAAAGCGCATTAAAGGGATTGGAATTGCAAGTCCAGGCCCATTAAAAAATGGAATTATAAAAAACCCTCCAAACTTACCCTTAAGAAATTTTGATTTAAAAAAATATTTAGAAAAAAAATTTAAAACAAAAGTTATAATTTCAAATGATGCAAGTTGTATTGCAACAGCAGAAGCAAGACTGGGGGTTAAAAAGAAGAATTTCATAATTTTAACCTTAGGAACAGGCATTGGTGGGGGAATTATAATTAATAGGAAAATTTATACTGGAACAGGATATGCAGGAGAATTTGGATCTATTATTCTAGATGATGGGAGAACTATGGAAAAATTATGGCAAGAAAACAGAAAAACTTGTAAAAAATGTTTTGGTAAGGATATTTTAATAAAAGATTTATTAAAAATAAAAGATAAAAAAGCTAAACAACTTTTAGATGAAACCTCTAAAATATTAGGAATAGGAATATCTTCTTTAATTGATGTTTTTGATCCTGAAGTAGTTGTAATTGCAGGAGGGGTTCGTGAAACAGGAAATCTTTTCTTAAATAAAATTAAAGAACAAGTTAAAAAATATTCTTTACTCCCAAAAACCACTCCAATTTCTTGGAGTAAGTTAGATCATCCAGGAACCTTAGGAGCAAGTTTGTTAATAAAATGAAAATAATTAAAATCAAAGCACCTGTAAGAATTGATTTTGCAGGAGGAACTACAGATATTTCCCCATTTAAAGATAAATATGGGGGGGCTGTTTTAAATGCTACAATTAATAAATATATTGTTGGAGAGTTAGTTGCTTCTGATAAAAATGTTAGTTTAAAATATTCAGGAGATATCCCAACAAGTAGCGGTTTAGGGACAAGTGGGGCAATGAATGTTGTTTGGCTTTCATTGATTCTTAATAAAGATAAGTTTGATAAAAAAAATAAAATAGAAATTGCTGAAAAAGTTTACACAATAGAGAAAACTTTTGGAGGAGTTAATGGAAAACAAGACCAGTATGCTGCTGCTTTTGGGGGGCTTAATTTTATGGAATTTAATAAAGATAAAGTTAAAATAACAAGATTAAATCTTCCTATAAAATTAATTAAAGAGCTTGAAAACAATCTTGTTTTAGTTTATACAGGCAAGCCCCACATTGCAGGAAGTTCAAATAAGGCGATGATTGATAATTTAATAAAAGGTAAGAATAATAACAATCTTTTAGCAATAAAAAATATTGCTTATGAAATGAAAAAAGCTTTACTTAAAGGAGATTTAGATAAATTTGCAGAATTGATGAATGAAGAAACAAAAGAAAGAAAAAAACTTCATAAATCAATTATTCCTAAACATCTTCAAAACATAATTGATAAAGGGAAAAGAAATGGGGCTATTGCTGCTAAGGTTTGTGGGAGTGGTGGTGGAGGAAGTATTTTATTTTTTGGAGACAAAAAGAAATTAAAAAAGAAATTTGGAAAAATGATTATTGATTTTAAATTTGATTTTAATAGATTAAGGACTTTGTGACAAAATGGCTAAAAAGGAATCACCTAAAGGTTTACTCCTTAAAATAGGTCCAAGAAAAATAATAACTTTAGAAGATTTTTTTAATCCTAAAACAGAAAGCCATGCTAAAAAATATCTAACAGCAATTGAACAACATATGATGAAGTATGCCCCTGAAATATTTATAATTTATTCTGCTATGGAAAAGAAAGTAGATAATATGTCAGAAAGAGGGGGAGCAAGCATATTTAGTGGAATAGCTTCAGAAAATAACAGAAGTTTTGCAAAGACGGGCTTTTTACTTTCATATGCTGCAAAACGTGCTTATTCTGAAGTGTGAAACTATCTAATTAAAATATTTAATTAATTACAATTCTCTCTAGCAAGTTCTTGGAATTTTCTAACAGCATAATGTACTGAACCTTCCCCAGTACAGGGCCTATCTCCTTGAATAATTGTATAATCTCCTCTTGGACCAAGTTTTATAAAAACATTCAATGATATTGAACCGGTTGTGTTTCTTGTAGTTCTAAAATCTCCTGGTTCTAAATAATCAAGTTTAGCAATTCTTTCTATATCTAAACCTGTTCTTATTAGTGAGGGCATTACAACAAAATCTCCCACATCAAGAAGATGTGTTCTTGCTACAGGTTTAAATGCAGCAACATCAATAAATTCTCTTACAGAAATCTGCCCTGCCCTGCATCTTTGTTTAATTGTTGAATTAGCCATTCATCTAGGGGATTAATTTAGTATTTAAATATCATTGTATTATAAAAATAATTTTTTCTACCAAAACTCATCATAAATCTGAAAAGTTTTTTATTATTTTTCCCCTCTTTTCATTTCTTCTAATATTAATCTTGCCATTAAATAAGAAATAGTTGATTCTGCTCCTTGATTTAAATTTACAGAAGTTTGTGATAAACCATCATAACATCCGCCAGTTGTTTCATTATATATCATCTGTTTAAGATGATTTTTTCCTAAAAACCAATTAAAAGCAAGAACCGCATTATCATAATAATCTTTATTTTTTGTAATAGAATAAGCAATTAGATAAGTTTGAACTAAAGATGAAGCATCTATTGGTTGTTGATCAAAAAAAGCTCTTTTTCCATTTCGATTATACCATCCATTTTGTCCTATGGGCACCAATTCATTATTGATAAAAACAAGATTTGATAAAAAATTTAAAGATTTTTCTGCTACTTCTAAATAACTTTTTTCTTGAGTCACATCATAAGCTAAGAAAAGTGCTTCTGGAAGTTTAGAATTAGCATATGTTAAATTTTTCTCAAACCATTGCCAATCTTCATTAGATTCTTCTTCATACAAATTAATTAAAGAATCTGCTAATTCTTTTATTGATGGAATAAGTTCTTTATTATTAGTTTTTTTAAAATAATAAGAAAGCCCCATTGTAGAAAAAGCTTTTGCTCTTGGAGAATTAATATTTTTAAT
>Ga0075116_10001532_pt1 | contig 10571 bp, 20 predicted proteins | sample AntAceMetag02UKC_FD_69786 | JGI IMG/M metagenome (GOLD analysis project Ga0075116, IMG submission 69786) | Saline lake microbial communities from Ace Lake, Antarctica- Antarctic Ace Lake Metagenome 02UKC | ecosystem: Environmental > Aquatic > Non-marine Saline and Alkaline > Saline | place...
TTAGCACCTAATCGGTGTGCTGCAATATTGGACCGTTTTGTATCGCCTATGATCTCATTAAGTCGATCTCTAAAGTTTATTAAACTGTCAACGTACTCTTCGTATCTATGTCCTATTTGACCCTTTGCTATATCAACGGCATTCTGCACTATTACTACTTGCTCATCAACTTTTTTAGCAGCTTTTTTTGTATCTGGAAACTGTGCAAACACACCAGGCAATATTTGTTGCATTAGTGGACCTTTAATGTCTCCCTTTTTAAGTTTTTCAGATGTAAGCTTTATCTGCAATATACCCATTTCTTTATCCTTAATATCCTTGAGTATAGCTGCACGGTTATTGCTCAGTGTAGTAAGAGCCTTAAATTGGTCAGCTTCAGTTTGAAATAATGATCTAACTGGATACAGTTCTTCCAGTGACTTTGGTATTGGTTCTTTAACTTTTTTAACTGCTTTTTTACCTTTTTTATGTGCCATTTTTCCTATCTCCCGATTATATTATACTAATCTTGTTTTTGTAGTTTTCCAATTACCTTTGCTAGTTCAAGTAATTGAGCAAATGTAAGTTTATCTTCATTACCATAATCGTCTTTCAAATAAAATACATCTGTTGGTTTATATTTTTCGCCTTTTATTACTGGTAGTGTCAACTTAGGGCAGTTGGGTCTACCACAACATAACGATATTACATTTTTCATTTTTCTATCTCCTTACTTGTTAAATACGTTTTTATTTAAGTACCAAGGGAATATCTTATTCATTTCCCAAACGCTTGATCTCATAAACGGATGATAACCTGACTTCATATACTTTGGTTGTTCAATCGTTCCAATGTCAAATCCACTGAACCCATACTCCATATAGTATGCGTATGGAACAGCGACATATATTTTGTACTGACCATTACCTTGTTTTATCCAGTATATGTTATCACGTAGTCTACCAGTATCAACAGGTGCTCTCCTCAACATAAGAGAAACCGTATCTCTCACTATGTCAGTCATCATCTGTTCATACTTTTTATTGTTTGATATGTTTTTGTTAAATCGTACTACTTCACTTAAACCAGTAACAGTTAAAGACATCTTTAATCCACTAGATAAAATTGTTTTACTATTTCCATAATTTTTTCTCTATGAAATTTACCACCATATAAGCAATGTAAATCTCTTGGTAATGCAACGACATAAGCATCATTAATATGATGCCAATCAATTAACTCTGATTCATGTTTTTTCCTCAGCATCATCTTTCTTTTCCTTATCCTTTGGTTTATTTGTAGCTGGTCCAAGTGGCTTTTGTACTGGTTGTTTTATTACCTTATTTACATCCAGTTCTATATAGCCCTTGTTCATCTTGTGTCGTGCTTCCTTATTGTCAATAATTCCAGCATTTTTTAGTATTTGTACAGATTCGGCACGAACCTTATCAATGTCACCCTCTGCTTTTTCATCAATGTAAATCTGATTCCACATAATATCATATGTGAACTCTCTACCCCATGCTTTTAATAGCTGACTGTATAGTTTAATGAGAAGTGAAGTGTACATTAAATCTTGGTCATCTCGAACATCACGATAGTAGTCAGCATATCCAGTTTCAGCACCGCTAGACCTTCCAACTACAACACCAGTTAGCATATGTGTAGGCATTCCAATAACACCAGCAATATTCTGTAGTATAAAATCATAGAATGCTCTTGGGTCTATTGCCTCACCCTTAATTATCTCTATGGTATACCTTGAATCATTAGCGTATATGTTGTTATGCTTGGATAGTTCTTTTAGTAGTTCTTCACGTTCTTCTTTACCCATGCCGTCTTTTGTAACATTAATAATACCATGTGAAAACCACTTTAGTATTTCACCAGTAGCTATATTGATATCAGCGTATGAGTTTAGAATATCAGCAAGAATATCTATATCAGATGTTCCTAGCTTTTGAAATGGGAGTTGATTTCTTGATGCACACAGAACTCTATCTGGATGAATGTATCTTTCACCACCGCCCTTTGCTTTAAGATGATAGTGCTGAATGTTAAGTTTTTTCCAATTGTGTCTCTTGTCATCTTCATACCATGCAACTTCGTATACTGATTCAGGGTTTAGTAGGTCAAGATCGTATGGTTTAGCACCCTGTGGTGCTGGTAATGTAAGATCAGGTGAACCATGAACACCATCCTTATTGTCATTTAGGTACTTTATTAGCATAAGCCCATCACCGTATATGTGAGAACATCTATCGGCAATTCTGAGCTTACTCCATATTCTTGAGTGTCTATTGAATGCAGCAATGAGCTTTAAATCAAAGTCTGCTGCTTTAACTTGTGTAAATGGTCGTTCAATTTTAATGCCAGCCCTGAATGTATCAGAACTCTTTTTCTTTATACCCTTTATATAAATTGGTGCAGCGTGTGCTAATTTCCTACGCCTTTCAGGTGTAAAGTTCTCTGAACTGTACTTACGATTAGCTGCATCGTATTCTGAACTTTGAAATGCAGGGTCAGCTTTTGGCTCTGTCTTAGATTCTGAGTTAGATGAACGAGAGTAGTACTTCTCTTTAATGGCATCTATTTTATCAAGTAATGTCATTTTAATATCTCCTTTTAAATAACTTTGTAAGTGTTCCTTTAAATCCTATTGTATCCGTGTCTGGATTGAAGTCAGTTACCCCATACCTCAAGGCATCGCAACTGTGATCGTTTTCTTTAATTGGTTTCTCTGTACCTTCTTTATATCTATATGCTTGCAACTCACTTATTAGATTGGTACACGATTCATCAACAAGTATTAGCTTATTACGAAGTATCGACTTAACCTTTGCTATACCGTTATCAACATCGTTGTTTGCGTATCCTTTTATTTTACCGTTAGCTGAGTGTGCAATAGGTACACCCTTATTGTATACCTGTTGTATTAGATCAGCAGCCGAAGGGTCACAGTACAGCTTGCGAAACTTAACGTGCTTATTCCAAGATGCAATAAGCGGTGCAAGTTCCGATGTTGTCATCTTCTTACCGTAGTGCTCTCTCAACACTATCAGTCGTCTATCTTCTGTTACTCCGATGTCTAAGACACAGTGTGGGTCCTCTAATCCCCAATCAATACCAGCTATGTGATACGCTACGGGAGTTTTTTTGAAGTCGCCTACCATAGTGGCTGGATTGAAGTCCTTATATACCTGACCTTCAAACATACCCCAACTTCCGTTTAGGTATCTGCGAATCCAATCTGCATCCCATACTTGTTCTTTGCTTTTAATGTAATTTTTGTAATCAGGTAGTAGTATATTATCATACGTTGTAGTGTCTATATGAATATATCTATCCAACTTCATAAGGTAGAAGTACTTATATAGCCAGTGTAAATCTGAGCCTGGATTAGTTGTAAGTAGTCCAAACTTGTTCTTTAGGTTGCCCGTACCTGATATTCTCCCAATCAACTGAGTAAATATCTGTTCAGCAACATCAACAGGTTCATCAATACCGAAGAAATCAAGAGTATATCCAGATAACTTTCTTTCCATGTCACATGCTCTAAATAGTAACCTTGAACCATTAAAGAACGTGATCTCCATCTTTCCATCAGAGTGAATTGCCTTTTTTACGAGTTTAAGGTCTATACCAGCAGCATTTACTTTCTTTTGATATAGTTCTAGTTCCTCTTCAACTAAATCCATAACAACCGACTTAAGTGTTGTGTGTGTTTGTGAACCTATAAGTCCCTTAACACCTGGGTTCTCTAAGCAGGCTCTTATTGCTGCGTGTGCAAGCAATAGTGTTTTCCCTGCTCTGAACGCACCAGAGTATAGTATTGCCTCATCTGTGAGACATCTATCGAGAACGGCAATTTGCTTTGGAAGAAACTTCCTGGGCGATTCAACCTCATATACTTTCTCGAATATATCCATGATGAAAACCTTATACTTTATATCTACATTATAGTATGTCATCCGTACTATATAAAGGTTTCGGTGCTTAAACCATGACGGTAGTAAGCAGGGTCATCTTTATATAGGATGAACGACATACTCTTATATGGAGATACAATGAAAACACTTGATGAGCTAAAATTACCGAAAAAGTCAAAGGCTAAGGTAGAATTATGGTTGAAAGAGTGGATACAGCACTTCACTGACTTAGCCGATGGCAGAACAGGTAATGTATACCGTAATGACTTTGAAAAAATGGATATATTTTACTTTACTGACTGTAAGGATATTATAATAGAAGATAAAAACACTCAGGTGCTTAGACGAAAACGAATGATAATGCTGCAACTGTTGTTACGCTATATGTCTGGTGATAATGTTGACCGTAAGCTAACATGCTCACACTGTGGCTTTGATCGTGTTTATATTGGAAGTAGACCTAGTGGTGGTGGACACTACACGTTTTGCAGTAAGTGCGGTAAAACAGATGTGTGTACGTATCCTGAGTTCTATGACACCACAATGGATGAACTTAAATCAGAACTTATTAGATTGGAGTTGTTAAAGTGATAGAAATGACAATAGAAGAGTGGGGTAACGCAATTTTCACTAAAAAGTTTAAGGTTTTGAATATCCAATATGATTTGGGAATGACAATTGTATTAGATGTAAAGACTGATATCAAGTATACTGCTGTATATAATGGAAAAACGATGCAACTTGAGGTAACACATGATGAATAAACTAACTAGAATAAAGCACACCTGGCTATGGCAAAGTAAGGGTGTCGTGTATAAAGCTACACTTTATAACAATACATTTGAGGTTATTATGGTAAGGTCTGGTAATGTGGTAATTATAATGAGAAACATGACAGTATCATCACAGGCTAAGCTAGTTGAAAATATGCACAAGATAAAGATAGAAAAGATGGAGTTTGGTTTATAATGGGTAAAAGAGGTCCACAAGGAAAAAATAATGAGGCTAGGATTAAGTCGTTTATAGCAAACGTCTTGGCAAACAGACCAGATGAGATACGCAATGCAAAAGGAGAACCTAGTTCTGTGAAAATTGCAAAGCTATACCACGAAGAAACAGGTGAAAATGTAACACGGCAAACAGTCGCCACATACCTTGCCGATAAGGATTTAATAAACTATACGCAGGTTACTATACCAGAAGATAACACAAGAATACAAGAAATAAACAAGCGGATAACAATAGCAAAAAGTATAGCAGGTGATGAATCACAAAAAGCAGGGGATAGATGTAAGGCACTTAATACATACAACTCACTTATAAAAACAAAAATAGACTACGAAGAAAAGCTAATGTCTCATAGGTTGAGACAAGCAGAAGTTAAAAGACCAATGCATAAGATAGTATTCGGTCACTTTGAAAACGTAGAAAAGGTATGCCCGAAGTGTGGACATAAGTTCTACGATATACCTATGAAAAGCACTGATGATAAACAAGCATCAAAGACCGTGTTTGAATCAGGTGACGGTCAAAGTACACTAGATGGGAGTGATAAAGATGAACGAAAAAAAGATTAAAGCAAAAAAAATAGATAGGATAAGAAAAATTTGGTTCTATTTGACATGCTGGCGACCAATAACGAAGTACGAGCATCGCATAATGTGGGAGTGGCTTATGAAGTTCGCACAGGCAGTTGATAAGGACCACATAGTATTCATAAGAGATATAGATGAACTTCAAAGAAAAATTGGAATAGACAAAAAGAGTAAAGACAATGAAAATATAGAAAGAGGTATGTACGGATGAAAAAGAAACTAATCCCAAATCACGTAATGCAGTACATTCAGAAGAATCCTCAAATTGGAAGAAAGGAACTTGCTAAGCTTGCTGATATACCAGAAACAACAGCACGATTCTATTGCAGAGCATACGCTGAGATGAACACAGGTATAAAGTACAAGTCGAGAGGCGTTGCTTTATTTGATATACACTACCCTGTACACGATAAAGCCTGTATGAACGTCATAGAGCAGTTTCTAAGGGACTTTAAGCCTAACTACCTAGTATACGGTGGCGACCAGATGCAAATGGACACAATATCATCCTTTAACATTAGAAAACCAAAGCTGATTGAAGGAAAACGAATAAAACGAGAGTACATTGGATTTCAAGTAAATATACTTGATAGATTTGAGGATGCAATACCAAAAAGATGTAAGAAGTTCTTTATGGTAGGAAACCACGAGTATCGAATTGAACGACTGATAGAGAAAACAACACAGTTTGAGGGGTTCATCGAACTGGAAGCAAACCTCAAGCTTGATGACTATACGATAATACCATTCAATGACATATTCAACATAGGCGACATGTACTTTGCACACGGAATGTACTGGAACAAGTACTTCTCTGAAAAGACACTTAGTATCGTTCAAAAGATGATCTTCGTTGGACACGTACATACACCACAAGTATACACAGGTATAACACCAATATACTCACTTCCAAAGCAGTGTGTAGGTGTAGGATGTCTATGCAACATAAACCCTGAGTATATGGAAAATAAGCCTAACCATTGGGTACATCAGTTTCTATTCTGGTACATGATGGATGACGGAACATTTACCTACTTTACACCAATGATAATAAACGGAAGGTGTATAATTAACGGGAAAATGTACGATGGAAATATAGGACTAGAAAAGGAGATATGTAATGACAAGATGTAAAGGTTCACCACCAAATCACAGATCAGCAAAACCCAAAGGGGGATTCACAATGATATGCACCGAAGTTAACAAATCTGTTAAGGATAGTGCACAGATATGAGAAAAAAACAACTAGGTACAACAGACTTTGACGAGCATCGCAATCCAAGCGATCTTGAAGAGTATGCTCAGATACAAACAGAGATGCGAAGGTTGAGGTTACGAAAATGATTAGATGTGATTGGTGCGGTAGATTCATTTCATATAGTGATAAAAATGCCAAGACATATACAAACTACGGTGGTTACTTTGATGGAGAACCACCTGATGCAACATATGTGTGTGGTAAGTGTTGGCTGGAATGTGCAACGAAGAAATACTATGAAACATCTGAATACATATGGAAACATGCGGTAAAACTGTTCGTGGTGATGAAATGAAAGTATGCTGGACATGCGGTAAGAAACACACTGAACCAGGCTTATTCTGTAAGGAGTGTAAAAGAAAATGAAGCTTCCTAAACAACTACAGAATGTAGACTTCAGGTTCATTAAGATTAAAGACGGGAAGATACCACTTGAAAAAAACTGGCAGAATACTAATAACTACAGTTACACAGATAGTATATTCATAGAGTACCTGAAAACAGCCAAAGGATACGGTGTGCTATGCGGAAAGGGTAATCTAGCAGTAATAGATGCAGATGAGAAAGAGATAGAGCTAGCTGTTACAAAGAATCTACCAAAAACATTTGTAGTACAGACAGGGAGTGGTGGATATCATTATTACTATATAATTAAGGACCTAGAGAATAAGATTGTACTAAAGGATGATAAAAAGAAGCACTACGGTGAAGTACAGTCCGTAGGAAGTCAGGTTATCGGTTCAGGCTCAGTTCACCCTAACGGAGAGCTATACAAAACAAAAATTGTAACACAGATAGCTGAGATCACACAACAGCAGCTAAGACAAGCACTGATAGACTTCATACCAGACAAGAAAGTAAAGTGGGGTGAATCAAACGATATTGACATTTCAAAGCTAGCTGGACAGATTCACGGCATGAAACGAATAGGAGAGGAACTACAGGGACCACATCCTATACACGGCTCAACAGGTGGCATGAACTTCACAATAAATACAGAGAAAAACCTGTGGCACTGCTTCAGATGTAATTCTGGTGGCGATGCACTGAGCTTAGTAGGAATACTAGAAAAGAAAATAAAGTGCGATGAAAAGCTAGAAGGAAAGAAGTTTACAATTGTTAAGAAGATAGCAAAAGACAAGTACGGCATCGAACAAAGCGTAAAAGAGGCAAAGGTAGTAGACAAACGAAAGCACCTTGATCTAAAGCACCCACCGAAGAACCTAGAGGCACTTTATGAAAAACTGAGAAAGTGGCTGTATATTACAGATACACAAAGAATAGACCTAGTTTTAGCTGCAATTCTCTCAAATCAAGCAAAGAATACTAAGCCGATTTGGGTGTTTATAATAGGAGAAAGCGGAGATGCAAAGAGTGAAATACTCGGTGCACTAAAGGACTATCCAGGTGTAAAGCCAATAGATCAGATCACACCCAACACTCTAGCTACAGGAAAGACCTATAAGAACAAAAAAGTTCCAGATTTAGGAGAAGAACTACAAGATGCAAGTCATATTCTATGTTTCTCAGATTTAGCTTCACTTAAGTCACTAAACACAGATAACAAGAATGAAATATGGGGACAGTTCCGAGAACTGTACGATGGAAGGATAAACAAGATGACAGGGAACGATACGAAGGCACAGTACAATAACTGTCACGTAACACTCATAGCATGCACTACACCAGACATAAAAGCAGAGTACGCAATACACAACCAGCTAGGAACAAGAGAGTTTTCCTACGATGTACAGTCAAGCAGAACTAACGATGGAAAGAAAATGCAGATGGCTATGAAGCACATGGAACGAGAAGCAGAGATGCACAAGGACTTACAAGAGGCTGTACAGTCATATCTTGAGCATCGCAAGTTTAATCCCAAAGTAAAGGTAGATGATGAGCTAAGAGAGTGGATGATGACAAAGTGTAAGGAACTTGCAGTATTTCGAGCAGCAGGTTCATGGGAAAGGCAAACTAACGAACTACGTGGTGCAGTTACAATAGAAGTTCCAACACGACTGATTCAGCAGATAAACTTGCTCTATAAGTCGCTGATGTCACTCGAAGCTGAGTATCCCGTGGAAAAATTTAAGAGCATAGTAGAGAACATAGTAAAAAGCAGTGGAGACACAGCACGACACACACTATTTCACTTTATGAAGCAGTATCCAGAACAGCCATTCAAAGTACAAACACTGCACGAAGAACTAAACTACGGTAAGAACACAATAAAGAAGCAGTGTGAGGCACTCGTATGGCTAGGATACCTAAGACGGCTTATGTCAGAACCCGATGAAGGCTCGATAGAACAGAAACGTGGACTTAAAAAATTAGAGTACGTTTGGTCGAATAAGCCAAAGATTACAAAAATGGATGACTACGCATGATAGCAATAAGTTATACTGTATATGATGCTCAACAGAAGAGCCTCTAATGCCTACACATTAACCCCCCATACTCTAATGAAAAAATAACGTAGTATGTGGGAAGTATCTAGTGTGTTAGGGGGGTAAGAGTGTAGGCGTATGAATTAAGGAGAAAAAAATGGATGAAAAACCACTGTGCTACTTTTGTGGCAGAGAGATGCTCTGGTTTGTAGAGACACTAATGTGTCCAGAGTGCAATAAGATAGAGTTGTTTATATTGAAGTACGATCATATGGAACAAAGAAAAAGAAAGGAGATGAAAGAATGATAAAAGACTATTTGTTATTTGGAGACAACACTAAGATTGTTTTGAGTGTACAGTGTAGTATATTAGTATACTGTGATATAAACGAAAAAATACACTATCGAACACATCTTGATTTTGGAAAGGTGAAAAAAAGTGACTACAGTAAAAGAAGTAATTAAAACAGTTAGAAAAAAATGCGATAGATGTGGTGAATACTATAAACCTGTTGCATATTGGGATGAAAGTTATAGAATACGGGAATATGCTCATCATATAGATGGTATTTCATCTAGGTGTGTTGAACGAAGTTGGGAGATATGCCCAGATTGCTTAAGTAAGTTAGTGGCATTTATGGATAACAATGGGTGAAATGATGAAACTAAGATATTGGAGTTTAGCAATAACGTCAGGATGGATACTTGGTCAGTTCATGGGAGTGTTAATTAGATTTATAGGGAAGATGATAAAATGATAGAATCAAAAGTGTGTCAAAAGTGTAATCAACTAAAACATCTTACTGAATTTTATAAATACGAATCAAGTGGGAACACATATACATATTGGTGTAAAGAGTGTATAGAACATTACATAAAAACTAAATCAGTAGGTGCAAACTAATGAAAGAAGAAATGAGTAAGCCATGCAAAGGATGCCAAGGCAAAGGGTTAAAAAGAGATGGAACAGGTACTTGCTGCATTTGTGGAAGAAGATGGATGGCATGTCAGCTAAAGCCTTGGGGTGAGTATCTTATATGCAAAAGATGTTTAAAAGAAAGGGAGTGATATAAAAATGACAAAAGGAACACCAAAACGTAATGGAAGCGGAAAAGGAAGAAGAGCAAATAGAGGTCGTGGTAATTGCAAACCAACACGACCACAGGGAAAAGGTAGAAGTAAATGATAGTCCCAATCTGCCCTATTTGTGGCATGAAAATGTACTTCGCTAGAGACATAGAGTTGTCCACAAGTTCAACTTTAATAAAGCGATACATGTGCGTAAACTGTCCACACGTAGAGGACATAATTGTATCCATAAAAGACAAGATACAGTTTATGTCCTAATCTTTTTTTTTTATTTAACACCAAACATGAGTTTTAACGCTATTTTAACACACACTTAGAGGTCATTGCTCGCCAC
>Ga0075116_10001534_pt1 | contig 10568 bp, 19 predicted proteins | sample AntAceMetag02UKC_FD_69786 | JGI IMG/M metagenome (GOLD analysis project Ga0075116, IMG submission 69786) | Saline lake microbial communities from Ace Lake, Antarctica- Antarctic Ace Lake Metagenome 02UKC | ecosystem: Environmental > Aquatic > Non-marine Saline and Alkaline > Saline | place...
CGAATATATCGGAGATAGTTATGTTGTATTTAGATGTTGAGACTTGTGGATTCCATGGCCCTTGTGTGCTCATACAATATGCCATCGATGATGGAGAAGTTATTCTTTTTAATCCTTGGCACTCCAGAATATACGAAGTATTGGAGCTGCTTGAATGGTTCACCACTCATGAGGTCTGTGCATATAATTTGGTATTTGATTGGTTTCACGTACAGCAGATGTACTGTACAGCGCAGCTTCTAGGTATGAAATACGGTATGGCTGAGATGATGTCAGACCATATCGATGATTATGCCGTCCTTGAAGAAGAAGCTCGTGATGGCCCATGTATCAAGCCTAAAAGTGCCCTTGATCTATTCCTACATGCTCGTAAAACAGAGTATCAGGCTGCGATGGATAGAAAAGATATCGCAATCCGCCGGATTCCCGTTACATTGGCACAGTCACTCGTAGACGTGTTGAGTAAGCGCGTCGTGTTGAGCGATGTGTATTTCGCGCGATATAAAGACCCGAAACGCAGATGGCAGATCCATCCTATTACGGATAGTGTTGGAAATGTTATTCCGGACTTTGTAGATATCGTGTTAAAATTCTTGCCTTCTACATCGTTGAAGGCATTGACGCAAGACGCTTTGGGTAAGACGGCCATCCAATATGGTGAGGTTGACTTAAATATCAAAGTGGCCGAAACTGGCTATGCGCCATTTGCAACTGCACCTTTGGTACTAAAAGATGGGACAGTAGCAAAGCCAAGGCCAGGTAGGTGGTTTGGAAAATGGCCACAAGTACTCGAATCATTCATAGCCCATTGGGGTTATAATGATCTGGCTCGGGAATACGCTGCGGATGATATTTACAATTTACGTGAATTAAGAGAGTATTTCGAGAATCCTTCTGCTGGTGATGTTGACTCTATTCTGGCCTGCCAAGTTGCAAGTGTAAGATGGAGAGGTTTTAGGATAGATCGCGAAGCGATCACGAAACTACGTGATGTTAAGCAGAAAGCATTGGATAGTGTTCAACTTTCTTACAATTCTCCTAAAGTCTGTACACAATATCTTTGCGAGGTCTTGAATGCTACTGAACGCCTAGCTATTGTTCGTAATGGTAAGATTACAACAAAGGGTGTAGTACTTGAGGAATTGGTCAAGTGGAAGAAGGCAGTGACCTGCGATGCTTGTTATGGCGCAGGTTGTGAGAAGTGCAATGCAGGTGAGGTCGAGTCGGATGAACCACATCCAGTGGCGGAACGCGCTCGAACTCTGCTGGATGCCCGACACGCTAAGAAGGAGATTGAGAATTATAACAAGCTCCTCTTAGCGGGTCGTTTTCATGTTTCAAATAAGATCATTGGTGCATTAAGCGGACGTATGTCTGGTGCTGATGGTCTTAATGCTCAAGGCATCAAGAGAGAGAAGACCATACGTGGGTGCTTCCCGTTAGCTTGGCCCGGAATGCAATTAGATGGTGGTGACTTCAAATCATTTGAAATATCCATTGCAGTTGCGGCTTGGCCAGATCCTAAGATCATAGAATACCTAAAGCAGGATCGGAAGTTCCATGGTATTTTTGGGATCTATCTATTCCCGGGACATACTTACGATGAGATCGTAGCTACAGCCGGATTAGATGGCGAGAAGGATTTATATGGTCGATCAAAGAATGGCGTCTTCGCAATGATGTATGGCGGTGAAGCCTACACATTGTCTAATAGAGTCGGAATACCTGAGGAAGATGCAGAAGCTGCTTTTGCTGAATTTAGCAAGGACTTCCCTGTATTAGCCGCAGAGCGACTCAAAGTTATTGAACCTTTCAAAGCTATAACTCAGGAGCACATTGGTGCTCGTGTTGATTGGAAAGAACCAGCCGAGTATGTGGAGTCTTTATTTGGGTATCGAAGATACTTCACGATTGAGAATCAGATTCGTAAGACTCTATACAAGCTAGCGGAGAAGCCTCCCAAAGAGTGGTATACCAACCAGACGAAGGTAGTACGACGCGACCGGGAGCAGACTGCAACAGGAGCTACGAAGTCAGCATTATTCGGTGCTGCGTTTTCGATCCAAGGATCAATCATGCGCGCGGCAGGGAACCACAGAATCCAGTCAACTGGCGCAGAGATTACCAAGCGGCTACAAGCTGAGGTCTGGACTATACAGCCTCATGGTGTACACCCTTGGTTGGTTATGCCAGCTAACTTCCACGATGAGCTTATGGCTCCCGTGGTATCAAGCAAGTCAAAGGAATTGGCGGGTATCGTCGATAACTTTGTGGAGGGACATAAGCAGTATGTTCCATTGCTAGGTATAGACTGGAAGTCAGACCTTGACAACTGGGCCGGAAAATAGCGACATTATCGAGGAGGCACGGAGGCGTGCTAATGACGCTAGGTCTATTCTGCGTCTATTAGAAACAATCGAATTCAAAGAGGAGGCCCGAGAGAAGGTAATAGAATGTATTGCGGCAGCTGATTATGTAGGGCTCAAGAAAATCTTATATACTGAAGATTCCTACACAGATCTTCGACGTCAAGCTCAGATTCTTGGTGTCAAGAATTATTCCAGACTATCATATATCGAACTAGAAGAGGCTATAGCAGATGAAGAAGCGTTATCGAAGCGTATTGCAGAAGCTGAACGAAATGTGCTCTCATCCTTCGGCTCATTATCGAAAAATAAAAAGGGTGGATGTTCCAGACTGCCCGATGAGTATTTGCGATATTGAACACATTGAAGAGATTGAGCGTTGGGTGGATCGCATCTATTTTGGAACATACAAGAGATTATGTGAATTGTGGACAGATCACAATGAGACAAGTTGGTTGTTGATCTCTTGTCAACATTGTAAGGATACTCCGATGCCGGAATATCCAATGCTGCTGAGTTTGATTACTGATTTGAATGTTGATCTCAAGTCATCCAAGCCGAAACTATTCACACGCCGATCAGTCATCGCGCTTAAGAAAGCTTATGGTATCCGAAGTAGGCCAAAGACATGAATAATGCTGAGAAGATTTCAGAAGCTAACAAGAAGATATTCGAGCTTAGTAATCGTATATCGGAGCTTAACAATATGACTGTTGTGGTCATGAGTTGTTTCCAAATATTGGTAGACAAGAACCTTATATCCACCCAGGAGTTTGCAAGTGCCTTCGAAAAGTCCAGTACTGAAATCCAACCTATCTACGATAAGACTGTTATTGAAGGAAGCGCAATTCGACCCGAGGAAGCCGGGCCCGATGAAGCTAGTGACGGGAATAGCGACACCTAGCTATTGTGAGGTTCGAGCACAGGAGCTCATGGCTGAGGCTAAATTCCTGCGCGTGGCGGGTAAGATCGACGCGTATCATTCAGCCATGAATCAAGTGACTCAATTGATAGTCCTGAGTCGCATATTGGTGACTCAGTAATCTGGAATACGAACTCCGCGTAAATCCGCGGAGTTCGTGCTATATTGCATATGGAAAAACATGCGCTTGTGTGCGATCAATGCGGGCGTGAAATAGTCACGCTGAAGCCGACGACTTTCGGTGGCGGAAATAGTACAGGAATGATAACGGTCACAAAAGCATGTGGTCGGTCTGAAGATTTGATTGGCACTGGTGCCTACCATTTCTGTAGTGATAGACACCTATTAGTTTGGTTAAAGGAGAAAGAGGAAGAAAGGAAATGATTGAACAGTGGTGTCCAGTTGAGGGTTATGAAAACTATTCTGTATCTACTGAGGGTCGTGTGCTATCCAAGGCGTGTCTTGATTCTTATGGCAGAGACTATGACAAGTGGATCAAATATTATGATTATCACAAAGACCCATATTGGGTTCCTCTGAATTTTGAAGTAATAATCCCGCCGAGGATCTATCGTCATGGAACAATTCAAATCGCGCAAACAGCCAGAAGCTAAGATCCAGAAAGAGATAGTAACTTATTTTAGGAACAAGGAATGGTTCGTAGTTAGAATGGTTGGAAATGCTTTCCAGCAGGGTATTCCAGACCTCTTAGCGACCCACCATAAGTATGGTCCCAGATTCATTGAGGTAAAGCTTCCAGGAATGAAAGGATCTCATTTCACTGCTGCGCAGCTTGAGTATTTTCCCAAATTTTGTGCAAATGGGATGGGAATTTGGATTATGACTGCCGCGAATGCAGAGCAATATAGAATGGTCGTCACCGAGCCACCTAACTGGTGGCAGTATTTATCAACAGCGAGAAAAGTATGAAGTTCCTAGCATATGTCGATTTGCATAATCTGTATTATAGTCTGCACCCTAAGAAGCTTGACTATAAGAAGCTAGTGGATTATATCAACGGGTTCGGTTCGGGTGTTATACGCGCATATGGGCATCAGTTGGGGAATGAGGCTACTACGTTCATCGAGGTTCTCACGCAGCTAGGCGTCGTGCCCGTGTATCGTAAGCCTACTGTTTGCAAAGATGACAAGGGTGTGAAATACAGATCCAATTGGGCTGTAGGCTTAACTCTTGACGTTGTGGGTAGTGTAGATGAAGCAGAGATCTTCTTTCTTGTCACTGACTCTGGTGACTTTGATCTACTAGTAGGTTGGTTGCAGAAACGCGGCAAGACGGTATTCGTGATAGGTAATAATCCGTCACGTGCGCTACGTACGACCGCAGACCATACGCACATCATACCCGGGAGTATGATGTTATGAGGATGCAGGTTCAGAAGGGCGACCAGTGCATGTTGTATGCATTGGCTATGGTTATGAGTATTCCAGCGTCGGAACTCATGCTCCAGATACCAGAGGGTCGTAGCCTCCATCCTCAAGAGTTAATGGATGCCGTGCTCCCTAGTGGGTATAGCCTAGTAACCGTGGAGGCTGATCCATATTGCACTGATCCTGTTGCTCTCACGCAGGCGCGCGTGTACGCAGATCCTTTTAACCGCATAACGCGCTACGCACGAGGCGCGCGTGGAATACTTCTATTGCAGAAAGACAATACTGCATACCATGCTGTTGCGTGGGACGGTACGTGTGTGTATGACCCGCATGGGAAGATCTCTAAAGGTATTCCAGAAAATACTATAGCATTCCTACGATTGGTACAATTATGAGAGACTTTGTCGAAGCATGTGCTGCACTTGATAGTGAAAGGGACTTCAATATTATCCGTGAACAATCGGTGGTGATGATTGGGAAATTCTTCGATGCTGAGAGCATGTATGATATCAAGATGGCTCTAGCTGGTTCATTACATTATATTGCGTTGGGTATGAAGGTAATCAATATACCTTTGAACAACATCAAGCCTGCTGAGATGGAAATAGCCAATGCGCGTGATACGCTCATATGTGCGTGGGGACGTACCTGCCCGCCAAACTTCCGACTTTTGATGCTCTACTCTGCAACCTACTCCCTGATCCGTGCTTATGAGCTAGATTTCGACGAAGTTAAGCTATTCTGGCTGATGAAGCTGAAGACTTTATAAAGACTTTATAGCTAGATCTAGGGTGTGTTTTGAGCCTGATTTGAGCCTGATTTGAGGTCAATTCAGATAGGCAAAAAAGAGTCTTAAATTCGCTTGAATTAAGCCTAATTGTGTGTTATATTAGTAATGTGGAGATAGGGCAGGCTCAAACTTTATTAACTCTTTATAAAGTTTGGTTCTGGCTATTCCAGCGGCATCGCCAAGTGGTTGTGCCAAATAGTTCAAACACGTATTGGAGTACGGCATGAAATTGGTAGCGAAGACAACAGGTCCGGTCATTGAAAAGGACTGGGTAGAATCGAAGTTGGTTGCACTATTTAGTACGAGTCTTGGTACATCGCATGGTGACCTACTCTGGGTCTTCAACGATCTCGAATCTGCTGACATGGATGTGCGACGGACGTTGACGCACTGCACCAATGATGATTTTGAGGCGTGCGGAGTGAAGCTCCACTCGCTGAAGTCGGAAATAGTTAGTGCCACTGATTACCGTGTACAAGTTGAGTACACTGAGATCGTCATCATGCCAGATGGTGAACTCAAAACACGTCGAGCTGGAGGGTTCACCTTCCTACGAGACGTAGGTCACACCTTCTGTGACTATTTGGAGCTGCCGAAAGGAACGCTACGTGGTGAGGACGTTGAGCCAGTTAGCATCCTTGAGGCACCGCCTCTGAGCAACTGGGTCATCGAAGATGATGATGATATCATACAGGCTGAAGGATCAACACCCATTGAAGCAATGGCCGAACTGGTTAAGACTCGCAAGGAACATGGACTTGAGATTCACATCCAAGACCTAACCAAGTACGAGGACGGCGGTTACGAATTCATCGAACGGATGAAAGACGAGGATGGTTCACAGCGTCTTTACATCTGCCGTAAATAATCTCACTCCGGTAAAACACCAACCGGCACGCTGACAGGTAATTAGCCTGTCAGTGTTGTCGGGCTATTGGAGTATGACATGAGTAAGTACAACTACCATGTCAAGCAGCACATCAACATATAATAGTTCATAACGTATTGGAGTACAACATGAAGTTATTACACGACACCTTGAACACAGTCGAAGGGCTCAACATGTGTGAGTTCCTTATCTGGGAGTCTCAATTCGCCACTGAGGTATTTGAGCATCCCGAACCAGACTACCCCGAACAAGTGGTTGTCCTAGATACCAGTGGTTCATTGTTCGCCATCTATGACTCATGGACAGAAGCACTGCACGGGATCAAGGAGTTCCACGACGAGATGACCAACTTCGATTCTACAATATCCATTCGTGAAATACCCAAGACAACTGGAACCCGTGATGGTAAGCTGTTCATTTTCGTCGACGATGTTGCTTACTTCATCACCCCGCATTGATCGTCCCTACCAAAGGGCTGGCCCTCCATTTAGTTGGGTCAGCTTTAATTTCCTCCTAGCCGAAACGACTCCTCCCTCCGGAGTCGTCAATAGGGAATGATCTCCCTGTTCTGATGAGGCAGATCCTCAGAGTCATGAGTATTTGGAGTACGACATGAAAACTGCAAGACTACCATCGAGTAGCGGCATGTGTATGCCCAACCAGGATGATTTTCTATTCCAGAAGTATTGCAGATATTTTGCAGATTCTGATCATACTCATTATTTAGCCCGTCTAAATGGTGTGTATACAGTGTCTAGGGAAATTCGCACTTATGTGCAAGGCGGGAACCCGCTCATCAGCCTAACGACACTCTTTGAGTCGGGTCTGCTTGACAAAGCAGAGAAGCATTTCCACGAAATAGTCAACAGCCGACCGGAGTAAGTCATGGAACAGCGTGAAACAATACAACAGATTCTCGTACGTCGAGACGGTATGACTGAAGACGAGGCGCAAGCCCGCTTCGACGAAGTAGCTAGAACTATTTTAGAGACGATGGCCGAAGGTGATTGTTCCCTTGAGGACATCGAGCAGATCATCGAAGATGAGTTTGGTCTTGAGCCTGACTACTTCGACGAGTTCATATAGCCGAAACGTCTGAAAGGGCGTCTAGTAGGAATGATTACCTACTACTGATGAGGCAGATCCTCAGATTCATGAGTATTTGGAGTACGTCATGAAACTGTATGAATGTGAATTGGTATTCAAAGAACACCAGAGTGGTGGTAATACGTATATCTCCTGTAAGATTGTCGCTATGGCGACTGATCGTTATTGTGCCATAAGTATTCTGAAAGAACATGTTTCGGATTATGGTTACCAACCCAAGTTGGGCAAGTTACTTTACCGTGCCAGACAAGTTAAAGCTGGGTATCTGGAAGTTTCGGCTGTTCCATACCTAGTTCCCAAATAGATATCCCATCCCATAGGGCCGGCCACCATTTAGGTGGTCGGTTTTTACCCCGCCGAAACACGCAAGTGTCAACAGGGAATGATCTCCCTGTTCTGATGAGGCAGATCCTCAGATTCATGAGTATTTGGAGTACGAAGCATGACTAAGTTACGGAATAAAGGTCTAGACCTGATCGATGCCCACTTCGACGAAGACATCGAAGGGCTACCTTGTTGTACAAAGTGCGGCAAGGAAGATGCGATGCTAAAAGGCCCCACAATCTACCACTGTAGTTACTGTGGTCACATCGTGTTTCGTATACGTGTGAGGAACCTGAAGGGTAACAAGTGGTTCCGCTATGTTGTGGAATACCGCAACAAGGGTGTGGCGTTCATCAGCCACGACGATGTATTGCAAGAGTGGTCAGTCTGCAAAGATGAGGACAGTGACCTTATAGGAGCACATCCTACAATGCGGGATCTCTTAGCAGACCTTCCGCGCCTACTGCCCCACATCGTTAAGGAGTGCTACTACTGTCTCACCTTTGGTGATGACCACAATGCTACAGGTGCTTGCACAGAATGTCAGCGTAGGTGTAAGTACGTATTTCAAGCCTGTAAGATGGAGAAGGATAGATGAACATCACGACCGCCATTTAGGTGGTCGGTTTTAATCTCAGGAGAGCGATGAAGATACTAGTAGCATGTGAGGAGAGTCAAATAGTTACGGAAAAGTTCCGTGAACTAGGGGCTGAAGCATACAGTTGCGATATTATTCCAAGCAGCGGCAGTCACCCCGAGTGGCACCTGCAAGGTGATGTTATACCACTGTTGCGGGTTAAATGGGACGCGATCATTGCGTTCCCGCCTTGTACCTATTTGTGTTCTTCTGGTATGCATTGGACGACGCGAGGGTTGCGTGATCCTCAATTAACTGAGGACGCATTAGACTTAGTTGAAAGTATTTTGGATGCAGATTGCCGATGCATCGCGTTGGAGAATCCACTGGGTTGCATCTCAACACGGATAAGGAAGTATGATCAGAGAATACAGCCGTGGCAGTTCGGTGACGATGCGAGTAAGTCTACGTGTCTGTGGCTAAAGGGTTTGCCCAAGTTACAGTACACTAAGATTATACCTCCTAAGTTATGGAAGCGAGTAGTTTGGATTAACCCAGGATCTGATGAGATAGGGCCAAACGAGAGGGGTGTGGAATATATCGAGATTGATAATATACGGTTTGGATTCCGTCGAGAGTACGGAGGGTATGTGCCTAAGCCTATTTGGGGCAACCAAACATATAGTGGACAGAATAACGCGTCACCGACTGAGGATCGTGACATGATAAGATCAAAAACGTATGAAGGCATTGCTTCGGCGATGGCTTCGCAATGGATTAAAGTCATAAGTATTTGGAGTACAGCATGACAACTACAACTACCCACAAGATCCTCCACACCCGTGTCAGAGAGATCCTTCGTTCCTGTGAAAAATCAGGCTTCGTTCAATTCCAGAAAGCTGATGGTACATCTCGCGATATGTATTTCAGCAACATCCCCGCTGCTGAGATTAAGGGCACTGCTCCTAAGGTTACACAGAAAGACCGCACTAACGTGTGGGACGATGACGCTGAAGGCATCCGCTGCGTGACACACAATCGTGTGAAGCGTCTGGAAGTCAACGGTATAACCTACGTGATCGTCGATGAACTCTAGAGAAATACTCATACAAAAGGTTCGTGAGGAATACCACGGCAATCCGCATATCCAATCAGCGATACGTGTGCATATCGCTGATTCATTCATCAGGCTGATGAACATGATTAATGCTATACCTCCCGAAGGTCGTGTCGCAGTATTTGAGTCTCTTCTAGAACAGCTCCAAGAACATCTGGAAGAAGAGGATAGTGGTACTCACCTCACGAAACAGAAGACTCTGATTATCGCTGACTCTCTACTGCGAGCAGTCAAAGAATTATAATGCGTACTACACTCCGCTCGCCATTTGGAGCGGAGTGTAGACGTTGAGGAATGATCATGAACATCATTAGATTACTCATAGATATCGATGCCTGTAGAGACTCTGTCTTATGGGCAAATGATAATAACACCAACGCCTACAATCTTTGGCGCAAATGTGATCGTGGAGACTGGTTGCTATGGCTAGCAACTAAAATAGGTATTGACCGGAAAGTGATTACATTGGCCGCGTGTGATTGTGCCGAACAGGCAATGAAACATTTGCCGCATGGCGAGAATAGGCCACAGGCTGCCATTGATGTCGCGCGAGCATGGGCCAGCGGCAAGGCATCTATCAAAGACGTTGTTGCTGCTGCTGATGCTGCTTATGCTGCTGATGCTGCTTATGCTGCTGCTTATGCTGCTGCTTATACTTGTGCTGGTTATGCTGGGCGAAGAAAAATGAGACTAAAAATACTTAAATATGGTATTAAGCTGTTGAAGAGTTAGTTGACATCCGATTACCCTAACTGTAGCAGTAGTTATTATGATACTTACTATCAAAATGTAGTGGTATAATTAAAGAGAGGCGGCAGACTATGGTAACTAAAGAGTTTAAATGTAACTGCAAGGGTTACGTACCGATAACTAAAATTATCGACGTGCCTATGAGTGAGAGCTATATTCCTACGTGCCCGAACTGCGAGAAACCTATGCAGAGGGTTTACGCTGCTACAGATCATATTAAAAAATCATTCAATGGGGGATAGATAATGACTAAGAAAAAAGACCCAAAAGACCTTAAGCCTGTAGGCTGCATACCAGAGGTGCTAAAACGCTTTGGCTATATAGCTAGTAAAAAG